>OMCS01000029.1_pt1 | contig 98952 bp, 82 predicted proteins | sample 1674241 | NCBI WGS metagenome assembly OMCS01 (sample SAMEA103958153, study PRJEB25191) | human gut metagenome
ACCCGGCTTCCATTGTTTAACTTTTTAGTACGGTAAATTTTTACCGAAGTATTGTTTAAGATGAATCCAGATACTGATAATAGGCCTATCACCAACTCTGAATAAGAAGGAAGTTTTTCTCTAAATAGCCATGTAATAACAAAAGGACATACAAAAATGAATAAACTCCATAGAAGTTTCCATAAATTCTGCCAGACATTGAAGGCCACATGGCCACCCCAACATAATAGTTCTTTCTTTAGAGTTTCATACAAGTATGCCCAAATAGCAGGTGTCTCTTGATATTTCCAAGCATTAAATGATACAACAAAATATTTTAAAGCATCCTTACGGTTATCCAATATCTCTTTCACTCGTGAGAAGAAGTACGTTTTGCCCCTTCCCCATGGAGCGAATATCCCCATCATAGAAACATTTACAGAACTTGACTGGCTGATTGAATCAACTAACCTTACAAAACAAGTCGCCAAAGTACCTACTCCAAAACATGGATTAACATCCGCATCTTTCTGAATATCAGAATTAGCCGTAGGTTTGAATAATTCTCGACTGTACGTTGAAGAAGTCTCCTTTTTTTCATCAATATTTTCCTTAGAACTCAAAAGGGCATCGTCATCTCCAAAATCTATTTCAAATTTGGCCCCAGATTTTATTGATTTATCAGTATCTGACAAACTGTCAACTAACTTTTCTTGCTTCGATAAAAGATATTCTTCCACATATTCAGTTCCTTTTGCCGATAAACCAATAACAATAAACCTACCACCAATATACGGGATATACGTGGCAAACATAGAGGATTGATTCAAAGAATCACCTGCTTTGACAAGTTGATCCTTGGTCGCTTCTGGTATTTCTTTCGCAAAATCATCAATACTCAACTGAGTATGCTCCGCACTATCATAGACTATTTTCAGAATTCTGTCTTTTATCTCTTTTAGTAGCATAGGCATATATTACCAATTTTGTTGTCACAATGATATAGGACGTATGTATTTGTAACTACTCAGGTGCCCCTGTCCTGACCATAAACCGAGGATGACGCGAGGCTTTCACCGTAACCGTCCCTACACGCCCATATTGACCAAGCAACACCAAGGCTGCGTGGCACAGTCTATCCTTTAAGGCTTTCGCCGTATTTTTTCTGATTCGTTTTTCTTTTGTTCAGTTAGACAAGTTTCAGAAGACTCTTGTCAAAGTTATGCGGCAGCAGGTTCGGCAACTGGTCAACTGGTCCTCCGGCGTGGTCTTGATGTTGTTCAACACATACGTCAACCACTGCTGAGGATTCAGGTGATTCATCGCGCACGTCTCAAAGAAGCTGTACATCATCGACGCGCGCCATGCGCCCATGAGGTTCTGGAAGAACAGGGATGTCTTCCTGCCCTTCACCAGCGGCTTGAACCCGCGCTCACACGCGCCATATAGTGCTTGTCGCACTTGTGAGTCTCCGTGTTCACTATCCGCACAGGTGAACCGTCTCCCAACAGATACTCACCTTTTATCACATCATAATAGTGCAGGTCGAACAATGGCTCCAGAAGGTCGCATGTCCGCGCGTGCAGCTTGTCCATCAGCTGACGGGAGATGCTGAGGCCGTTTCGCTCATAGCGCTTCTCCTGAGTATATATCGGATCGCAATCCGCGAAGCGTTCCACCTCCATCTTGCCCACCAGTTCCGGTGACGCGAAGCTCTTCGGATATGGACGGTAGTCCTCCACCTTCGCCTGTATCGGAACCGCATCCGGATTCCCTTTCTCCACAAACACCGGCAGCTCATATCTCATCGCCTCGTGCTTCTCTGGAGTCAGCACCAGTTCGTAATGGGCATCTCTGCCGGACTGTTTCCTTATCTCCACATAGCGTGACGGGTCCTTCAGGTATTCCCTAGGATAGAGCACGACCGGTGCGCCATGCTGTGGCAGCGAGCGGAGATATGCCGCGTCCACCATCCGGCATTCCGACTCGGGATCGTCTTCTCCGGTATCCTTTGGCCGCTCCGATTCTTTCGCCAGGCGCTTGAGTTCCATCAGGCTCTTCACCCGGACAACCACTTCCTTGGCCGCCTTATACTCCTTCAGAAGTTTGTCGCTAACATCCAAGCCAGTTCCCTCCAGCACCGAATCGACCAACGACAGCACTTCGTCATCATGCAGTTTCTCACTTGTCGATCCGAAGAGCTTGCGCAGGCAATAGCGAATATGACGGTCTTTGGATCTGCTGCTTTCCTAGAGCCTCTTCGCCGACTCGACAAGGCCTGACACACTTTTCGCGGTCATTTCAGATATGGTCGCTGGCGCCCTATCTCGGAATGGACGATGCCCGCCAGTCCCCTGAACAATTTCCGCATATCCACAGGACGGGAATACACCCTGTACTTCAGGCTGCCGCCCAACTGACACACCATCCTTCCCATCACTCTCCATACGCTTTTACGTAACTCATCAGCTCCTCTGCGTCGTGCATCCCCTGAGGCAACAAGATTCGCACTCCATTGGGGTACAACAATTCGATGCTGTTACTTTTTCTGACACTGTTTGAATTCGCGTCTGACAACACCACATCGGCGAATGCCGGTTTCCGGCCGCGTCTCTCGACCGGACTTGGTTCCTGTTTCTTTCTCATCTTTTCCGTTTTTTGCGCGAAGGTATAACTCTTCAGCGCTCATGTCAAGATGGGGTTGTGGGGACGGTTACTCGTTACCGATGAAAAGACGCACCAAATATTTCAACATGGAGCACTTGTCCATACGGTTAGCCTTGGCATCCTCTTGAAGATAGAACTTCAAATCAGTTTTTGTCGTGATCATGCCAACTGTGCATATAATGACCTATAGAGGTCGTAAACCACTTCTTTCCTGTAACAGGTATACACCTTTTCGTAAGCCTTGTGACACATTTCGTCTGCCTTTTCTTTATTAGTCTGGCACCAGTTGATGGCTTCTACAATGGCATCGGATGACTTTGGAGCGACAAGCATTCCACAAGGCTTTCCGTCAATATCTGTGAGCATATCCTTTACAGCCGCACGAGGACAGGATATGACCATCTTTGTGAGACTCATAGCCTCAATTATGGAGATAGGGAAAGCCTCCCATGGATAGTAAGTAGGCAATGCCACAATATCCACTTCGTGCATGAATTTAATTGCTTCGGGGTTAGGAAGGCGACCATGTATGAAAATTGTCTTGTCCAATTTTTCGCCAGCGATTGTCTTTACATTCGCAACTACCGCATCTGAACCCGGACCGATAACGTCCAAACGCACATCAGTTCGTGTGCAAGCTGACACCAACTCATAAAGTCCCTTGGTAGGATATAGATTTCCGATAAATGCCACGCGCTTATAATCCTTAGGAGTCGGATTCATCTTTTCGTTTACATCTATGGAATTGGGAGTGAGGTACACTTTGTCCATCAGATTTTCTCTGCCTTTAAGAGTATTGTAGGATCGCGAGTCTAGCACCCATATCTGATCAAACTCATTCATCGACTTTCGAAGAATCTTGCCGACCAAACCACTGGATTGAATGTCCTCGGTGATGCAGCCATACCTGCAATGCATGATGGTTTTCACACCATACTTCTTGCATAGTTTTGCCACACAATAATCGCGAAAAGAACCGATATTTCCGCTTGTGGTAGTATGTAAGATATCATACTTATCTTTCTTCATGACCATCTTCAGTTCGCGAAGAATTCTGAACATCGCAGAAATGCCCGAGAGCGTACGGAACAAAAACGTCTCGCTCAACCCTCCAGTTCTTGGCACAGAAGGTGAAACATTTACGAAAGTGAATTGATGTTCATTATCTGGAAATGTTTTTGTGAATTTCTTTGTCCAAGAGGCAATTCCACCATTGCCTGTCAGGGGAAACAAACCTATTATCTTCATTTGCTTCTATATATGTCTAAATAACCGTGGGCTGTGTTTTCAATCGAATATTTGGAAAAGGAATTTTTGGCGGATTGTCTCATATTCGCTTTTTCTTGAGTGGTCAGATCGCAGAACTTTCTCAATATTGAATAATACTCATCTACTGATAAGTCTTTCGACATCATTCCATTCTTGCCCTCTTCAATCATGTTGACAATACCTCCGACCGGAGTGCAGAGGGCTGGTGTTCCTACGGAGAAAGCCTCAATGATAGTCATTGGCATGCCTTCCATTTTTGATGAAAGACACATGGCGTCAGCCTGAGCTAAGAAATCACGAACGTTTGCGACAACACCAACATATTTAAACTGATTAACCATTAAAGGAACTAATGAGTTATATAATGCTTTGTGAGTGGCATTACTTCCGAGCCATAGCATTTTAGTGTTGGGATAATCCTTTGTGAGTTTTGCGAAGGCCTTTATTAACAACTCCTGATTCTTGACCGGCCGGCAACTGGCTGGATGAATGAAAAGGAACTGTTCATCATTATCTCTCAAAGGTGTAATACCTTTCCCCGTATAATCAGGAACACCATTGTATACCATTGATGAATCCATTTTGTAGAACTTGTCAAAAGACGCTTTTGATTCTTCTGAAATAGTCACAGGAACACACTTGCGGTGCCGAAACATATAGAGACGGCACCATTTCATGATGGATTTGCCTGCCTCCCTCCTTGCTTCGGAATGAATAGTGGCGACAAACTTCACATTTTTCAAAAGCAATGTTGAAAGGAGTATGTACGGGATGGCACCAACATGTGCATGAACCACATCATAGCGACCTTCCTTAATAAAGTGATACAATCTGAAGAAACATTTTGTGTCAAATCCGGCCTTTTTATGAAGCGAATAGAAATATGCTTTTGAACAGAGTTCTTTCAACAGATCGTTATCGTTCTCGACATCAAACAATGTAATTACATCACATTCGTGCCCTTGTCGAATCAGTTCGTTAGCCAATCCTATTGTGAAGTGCTCTGCTCCTCCTTGTACTAATGTGGAAAGAACTTGTAGAATTTTCATTTCTTCAGCATTTTTGACAATTTATAAATCAGCGGATAGTCGTACTTTTTATAGTCGATTACGAATGATCCTTCGAATGTGTTGAATGTATGTATTCCTGCATATTTGTATGTGTGTTGTTCTATTTTGCAGAGTTGTTCATGACCGTCATACATTATCACGGCTCTGCCATAGCCACCAAAACAATCCTGCGCCGGTCGAACAATATGCCCGTCTGCACTTTTTAGAAACATGCCGGCCATACGGGCGGTATTCTTATTATAGATTTCTTCGCCTACATGCCTGTAGGGACCGAGAAGAGCCTTGGATGAATATTCATGAAGAGTGTTTCCATTGGTTTCAGGAACACGTGTGGCAAACATACGATAGGTATCACCATCCTTACGAATAATAGCATCCGCAATGGGCTCTTCAACCATCAACTTGGGTTCTATTAGTTTATCAGATTCTTGATCATAGCGATATATATAACTTGCCCCGGAGGCAGAATTCTCAGGATGAACGTAGGTTTCTCCGCCCGAACGATAGATCACAGGAAAAGAAAGGTGGGTGGGAAGATCAAGGATGATGGAACACTCCACAATCTTATTGTCGTTCTTGTTGACTGCCAATCGTGCGATACGACCTCTTCCCACTTCATAGTCAAATTCCTCTACAAGAAACTGTATCCTTTCATTGTCCTCGTCCAGAATGAAAGGATCCGCAAACCATTTATTTTTATAAGGATTCCTGACTATGTTAACCTTTACTCCTTTCAGACCTTCCGATATGATTTTGTCGGAATATTCACCGTAAGCGATGTCCCACGAATAGTGGCTCAGTTTGTCTTTTAGTAGGCTCATTTGATTATATGTAGTTTTCTGAAAAACAATTTGAAGTAGTTTGAAAACTGTTGAAGTAATCCCACATAAAATGGTTTCATGTCTGATTTGTCATACTCCATAAAACAATCTGTTTGCCGAACATCTCTAATCCATTGTCTTAATGATATATTACTTTTAAGGACATTGACAAAATCATCAAATTCGGGCATTACAAGAGTTTCTTTGATTGTTTTTTTAGACTCTTCCATCCATTCTTTCTTTCCAATGTTATAATTGTACCATATGAAAGGAAGATTGACACCTGCGGATGTGACACAAATAGAATTCCCGTCATTTCTCATGTTGATCTCCATAAAATAGTCTTTACCATCTTTGCCTCTCAGAAATTCCATACTAAACAGACCGGAATATCCTATGGTCTGGATAAACTTTTTGCATTTTTCTATTTCATCAAACTGGAACTCATCAAGGCTGATATATTTGAGGAAGCCAGTATTGGTATTTTCTGGTTGCCTTAAAATGATTGAAACTCCTGGGATAATGATTGTTTTACCTTCATTCAGAGAACAGCCGATTAACTGAAACTCTAGATTCTTTTCGATGTATTCTTGAATCTGAAATTTTTCGCATTGGGTATACGATAGGAATGTATTCAATTCCTCTTTACTTTTTACTACTGCAATATCAGCCTTTGATCCTTCTATACTTTTCAGTGGCTTGAAAATGTATTTTATATGATTAGAAAAAGAAACATCATTAATCATAATAGTCCTTGGAGTGACCAAGCCACACTCTTTTGCAATATTTGCCATCGTGTCTTTGTTCATTACCTGAACGATATTGCCTTTTCCAACAGGTAAGTGATAAAATGCTGACAATTGTTCTTGATGAGTATCCAAGATGGCGGTAACATAATCTGCACAAGAGATGACTACTTGTTTTGAGTCATAGGTACTTTTAGTTTTCAAAAGATAATCAACAATATCATTGGCGGAAGTGAGTATATGATATTGTTGTATATATTTACTATAACTTACGTAAGGTTTTTTGTGATTTGTTACCACCACTAAATTAGGATACAGACCCTTGTATCCCAGCGAGCGGATAACACCAAGTGTATTATGATGGTCGCCGCCAATGACAATTATATTATTTTGTTCCGTTCTCATAGAGGCTGATAAATTTGGCGCATACATTCCTCGAATCATACTGTTCTATATTTTTAATTTTAAATTGAGAAGAATAGTCTTTCGTGATAAATGCTTCGAAATTAGCGCGTTCTTGAACGGAAAACTCAGTGGAAATATTCAATATAGGCCTCTTAGAGATACTATAGTCAATTAACTTGCTTGGCGTTTGAACTCCTGAGTTATTATTTAGATTAATAAGAAAATCCATTGAGCTCATAACTTTCACCAATTCGGCACGAGGAATGTATCTCCTGATTTCCAGGCGATCACCTAACTTCTCCTTAAAGTCACTAAACACAGTGTCTGATGGCACATACACTATGAACTTGAATTCATAGTCAATAGTAGTGAGATACTCCAAGAAACTTCTTGGGTCTCTCATGTTCGGATATACAGCACCAGAGTAGCAAAAAGTAGGAATGGTATTCTGTGTGTAATCAGCAAGAACGAAAGAATCAAAGTCTACGCTTTGAGGTATTATGCTAATTTTATTGCGCACCTCATTGTAATAGGCTTTACGTCCGTTCTCAACGGGAATCACAATTCGATCAGTCATCTTACCCCAAAAAATCTCTATCGGTTGTTGGAATAGTTTCCAACGTTTTACGTCAGGATCACCCATAAATGGATCACCGCAATCAGATACCCAATATTTGAACTTTAGGTTCTTCATGTGTGTGCTTTTATAGTATGCTGCACCCCAATGAATACCATAAGGGTGAGCAATGGTAATGAGGTAGTCAAACGCTGATTCTGCTTTCAATGCCTTAATAGTCTTAAAGTAATATTCGCAACGAGGATAGTCGATGATATTATATAATAACCGTGTCAAAATTCTCTGGATAATGTTTTTTTTAAGATGACCATCACTATCTGGGTTACCAAAATATGACTTGCCTAACGTTTTAATGTGTAGGTTTGGTAGATCAGCCCGTAGCTTAGAATAGTCATACTTGCCTAAGATAGTGTAGAGCGTCACGTCATGTCCCATTTTGGCAAAACCTTTAGCAAGTTCTGTGGTGCGGAAGGAACGTGCTGATATATGTGGGTACATTGTGCCCGAAATAATTACAATTCTCATACAAATAGGTATCTGATAAATGAAAATATAGGAGTTAACAGAAATCCGAAATCAAGTACTGTGGTCACGTCCTTATAGAGATAGAATAGATTCATGAACCATACGACAGGTAGTGCATATACTAGCCTTTGATATTTAAAATCACCAAAAGTTACAAGAAAGGAATAAGCTATAAGGGAGTAATTAACCACAAAAAAACGACCTCCAAAGGTAGGAATAAACATTCCTAAATTGGCTGTGATGGCTAAAATTAACATGAAACGTGTGATAGGGATTGCTTTCTTATTATAGATATTGTTTTCATTTAATGCTATTATTAGGATCAGACAATCAACGTAGTTCCTGAGCAATATCTTAAATAACTGGCTAACCCAAAAAAAACCTGTTCCTTGCGAGAGCCCTTGTATATATTGTTGATCACTATAATAATCTATTTTTCGACTGATTGCATATGGAAGATTAATGTCACCAAATGGTTGAATCTGAAAATCTTCGGCAACTATGGAAAATGCCCAACTGATACAGAATAGAATGATTAGCGTATTCTTGAAATTCTTGATAAAGTATGCTACTACAAGGATTAGTGGCAAGATGATAAATGACGCATGAATCATTGGTGTACAAAATGCCAACAACAAATATAATGGCTTTTTGTCATAAAATAGTTTGAATATACAATAAATACTTACCCAAGAAGCAGTCCAGAATCGCGCTCCGTTAATATTATAGATATTATTCCATAAAAATAAACATGTTAATATAATACATATTGTAGAATTGGTGAAGTTGTCTTCTTCAATAAAATATCGTAGGCATTTTAGCTGAAAAAATGCAAATACAAAAGCCAACGCCAAGAAGAAGAAATGGTAATTGTCGGTTACACGGCCCACAAGATAGGACATTGTTACAATATAAATATCCTGTGCGCCAGAATCGAATTCAAAGTAATCAGATAGGTAAGATCTAAACTCTGTTGGAGATAGATTCTTGTTATCCTCAAACTCTATTCGCATAGAGATTCCGTCTGCGCTCCCTTCTGTGCGTTGTGTGCCAACACTGAAACAAAAACCAAAACAAAGGCAAAATAGCATGATTACATGCCTTGCTTGTTTACTTTTAAGATTCTTGAAAGCGTCAATAATGCCAAGGATGGGAGATATCCAGAATAGTATTGTACTTTTATTTGAAGTCATATGAAAACAATATTGGTAGTATGAACGTATTATGGAATGAATCGAATATATTCATGCAATTTCCCTTTTCCAGCCAAGAATCCACCAACAATATCTCGATATGAGATCTTGCATATCCAACACAAAACGTAATAGTCAATCAAGAAAAATCCCAAACTGAGGAGCAAGGCCAGCCACTTGTTTATCTCGACAAAATGTAGCAGTGTGAACGGGGGCAAACATGCGAGTGACGTCACCAACAAGAGATATCCCATAGACTTAGGCGATACTAAATCTGTTATCCTCTTGTGAGTATAGTTGGCGATAACACGCATCATAAGCCAGATCTTCAACAGATGACACATTTCCGAGGTTATAGCAACATAAACAGCAGAATTACAGGTTTTGCATACAACATATTCCGATATCACGACAACAAATGCAATTGCCATGTGCACATTGGCATACACATTGGTTTTGCCGATTGCAAGGATAATTGGGTAGAATGGTATGATTACAAACAAGCCGCTGATGTTTTTTATCACAAAATATATCGCGGACTGAGAATATAAGTCACCATACATGCAAGTCATGATTAGTTCGGCAAAGAACACGCTGAATATCAGCATAGGGAAGATTAGCTTTGCGGACTTTAAAAGTACAGAATACCATACATTTAGCGCATCGTTTCCCATTCCGTTACCTTTATCCATTCCTGAAAAAACAGGGAGCAAGACGGCGGAAATCGCCCCTATGATCATTCCGGTAAATGGCAGTTCCATAAATCCATTGGAAAACTCGGCGAAAGTCTCGTTTCCAAAATAGCGGCCGATAAAGAACTGGTTTGAAGAAGAGATAATCATCCCCCACAATGATGCATACAATAACGGTAAAGCAAACCGAAATATTTCCTTGTTTGTTAAACTACTCTTCTGATGTTCAACATTCCTTATCGGCCATGATTTGAGATATAGCGCAATAAAAAAAGTGATGAATGAGGCAATGTCGAAGCCAATGAGGGCATAAATATAACTTCCAGAGAACAATACAACCGGAAGCACAATGCACACTATGGTCAGCGATCTGGTCGCGATGGTATAATAAGCCAGATATTTGGTCTTTCTAAATGAGGCATAGATAGCATCCAAACCCATTGTCGGCAGCAGGAGGAAAGGCGTCGGTGAAAAAACAATCAGTGCCATTTTCAGGTCCGGATTGTTCATCACATTGGCTATTGCGCCTGAACAACATAGCAGGAATAGTGAGAATACGGCTCCAAGGATAAAAAAGATATTGGTTATCTTAGAGATTATGTCACGGGAATATACCGATGCATACTTGGGTAGGAAATAGGCGTATGCTTTAGGCAGTCCAAGCGTAAAAACTGTAAGAAGTGTATTATACACATACATCACCTGTTTGTAGGTTCCATAGTCCCCTTTGTCGAAGAACCGACTCAAGATCATTGGACTGACAATTCCCACTATGAATGAGAAAAAACTGCCTATCGCTACCCACGCAGCTTGTTTTGAATTTGATGTTTGCTCTATCGGCATTATTATATATCCAAATATTTCTTTCTTACGGATTCAAACTTCTCTTTAGGTATGTATCCGTAATATTCGTTTTCCAAGTGCCAAGGTTGGAATTTATCCTTATCAAGATATTTTACGACCTTTGCCGGGACTCCCGCTAGTACACAAAACCCTTCTGGAAAACTTTTTGTAACCACCGCTCCAGCCGCCACTATAGTCCTTGGTCCCAACGTGACACCAGCGGTCACGATACTATTCATTCCTATCCAGGAATAGTCACCTATCACTATAGGCTCTTCGTTGAACTTTCTCTGATCGTACAAGTCGTGGTTTGCGCTAAGGATTCCGACATTCGGTGCCAACCAAACATAGTCCCCAAAATATACTTTGCCAGCTCCCTGAATATAGCATCCCGGGCGCGCGATACTTGCATTGCACCCGACAAAAATTCTCCTTTGATTCGCAATAGTACATGTTGGATGTACGGGATAATACCCTCCCCCTGAGCAACTGCCCGATAATCTAAATCTCACATAACTCCAATACGTTTGATTGTGTATTGTTGACCTCGAAGACTTGGTATACGAAGAATAAAAGGGAATGATTGATTTAATGATTTTCTTGATTGGATTCATAATTCTCAATTTTTCCATAAAAGAGTAATACATTTTTTATCCATGTACCTCAGAAAAAACTTGTTTGCTAATATATAATCTTTCAAGCGCATTGTAGCCATCATGTAAACTATAAATGTCATCTCCGCATAAGGAAGGGAACATGTCCAAATCGACATGGTATTTTATCTTAACTTGTTGAACATTGTGTGCCTCACAAAGTTGTCCTCCGGTGCTAAAAAGACGCATTGAAAAAAGATTCTTATACCTTGACGGCAGTTTAGGACGCATATGAGTCATAAATGCGATTTCCTCATAAATCCATGGAGAAAGAGTACACTTCTCTATGCCTTCCTTTAATGGAAAGGACTTATCACTATCAATAACAATGCAGCACTCCGACCTATTGATTATGTCATGCATCGCCATAGACAGCATGGCATGGACATGTGATGTGGAATAATTACGCTTCTTATAACTATATGTACCACTATCTGGTTGCCAACAATACTTGTCATCAATAACCTTCAAAAGAGCATCTGCACTATGCCATACTGTGGAATCAAGAAAACATGTCAGTCGGCAATGATTATTCAACCACGATGCTAGATATAATGCGTCATTCTCATCACTATGAGAATAAGAAATAAACACATCATATTCTTTTTTCATTGATGGAAAATCGAGGTGTTGTAGTTTCGTTCCATTAATAATATCTTCATTACCAGTGGCGACATTTAGTATATCGTAGTAAAAACTTTTCTCAGACTTTGTTTTATCGATCAAATCGATTCTCCCACACCTCTCACTTAACTGGTGGATTGCCTTAGAATCAACTTTAAATTTGGTAAACATAAGCTAATCTTTGAATACTTCTTTTATACTATTTAAGTCAATACCAGCACCGTCCAAAGACTTGATTCTGACGCTCAAGCCCCCTATAATATTTATCTTGTTGCACTCAAATCTTAAACAATCAATCAAATAGTGAAGAATCTGTATTGTTTTGCTTTGAAGCCGACTCAATCCTGTCCCCAAAAGTGGCATACAAACAGTTTTGCTCTCACAGATGTCATTTACATGATTCATTAAATCAATCAACACATCATGATACTCTGTTCTTGTCAAATAGGCATGATTCTGGCTATTGAAATGTGTTAAAGCTAATAGCACATATGTTTTACCATCGCATTGTATATCCACACAAGTACCCAATTTATACTTATCACTATGGCAATACCATCCTTCTCTATCAACAGTCTCGAGAAACATATTCGGAACACAAGCCAGTGAAGGTCGTATGTAGGTTTGATACAAATCTTCAGCATCACCATGCCAGATCTCGTTAATAAACATTCCATGAATACTATTGGGGTCTACAACGCCATCACCTACATGTACATCAAAATACTCGTTGACAGGTACGATGATGATATCACCTCCCGAGAACAAATCAGACTCTTCTATGGTTAACTTAGTAATATCATTTATCGGTATAGTTATAGTTTTAATCTTCCTATTCTGATATCCTGCATATACTAAAGTTATCAGCCCAATTACTACCAAAGTAATGATGCCGCAACATATAGAAAAATGTATATTGAACATAAATGACAGAAGTGTCGCTATAGACGATGCGGCAGCAAGTGCCTCAAAGGCAGATGAGATATATTTATTTTTTTGCATATATCAACCTATTGCGTTTTTTACTGTGCCATAGTCCCAATCCTTGTAACGCCCCCAAACACCATTCTTCCAGCACTTCATCGGAAGATGTATACCTATATTTCTCAATACTTCGGGACATTTTGTTTTATCTACACTAACGGCATTGTATAGGACAACAATTCTCATTACGCTTCTGAGATAAGCACAATATGCCATTTGGCACTCATAATCAATGAAGCTTTGTGTACTATAAGTTTTACATATAGCAGTACAATAATAATGGGCCGATGAGAAATCAAACTGTTTATTGGCACAATCTTGATAAGCACATGAGCCTTTTCTGACAATTGCGGTATCATTTCCAACTATCAGCACAAATACCTTTGAATGACTCATTCTGTCACGTAGACTATCCTTGATAGTACACGGTTTAGAAGTATCATAACATTGTTTGTATGCATGCGCATCATTGAAATGAAAACGCCACCTATCTCCTTCATTCCATTTATACAGTTGTTCTATTGCATCTGAATCACCACTCCATTCTCCTGCGACATAGGTTTTTGTTCTATATGCGATCATATTAAGTGAGAATTTTCAAATGATATTACTTACAACTATGCATGTACATAATCATTTTATATGTGATATATTTTTTCAAGTTTGTGCAGCACATTGCAGCAGTCAAGAACGACCTTTCCCTTAAGACGCTCCTCGTGATCAAGGATATGCTGATGCTTGACGAAAACGACCACCATGTCAATATCCTTGAGGAACTCGTCGAAGTCGGAGTACTGGTTCTCGGCTATCCTGTGGTTCTCAAGGAACGGGTCATAACACTTGAGTGGCCTTGCGAGGTGACGCTCCTGCGCCTCAAGCATCTGGAGGGCCGGGGACTCACGGAAGTCATCGACGTTTTCCTTGTAGGTGAGGCCGTATAGACCCACCCTGCGGTTGTCGGTGATGCCGTTCTCCTTCATTATCTCATAGATGCGGTTGAGGACGAATGTGGGCTGGCTGTCGTTGGTCTTCATGGACTCGTCAATGACCTTTGCAAGTTGAGGGTAGTCGCCTACGAGGAACCAAGGGTCAACGGAGATGCAGTGGCCGCCCACGCCGGGACCCGGCTGAAGAATATTCACACGCGGGTGCATGTTGCATATCCTGATGATCTCGTACACGTCCATGTTGTCGTGGCGGCAGATGCGTGACAGCTCGTTGGCGAAGGCGATGTTGACGGCGCGGAAGGTGTTCTCCACGACCTTGGTCATCTCGGCGGTGCGGATGTCGGTGACGACGATCTCGCCCTGGCAGAAACTTGAGTAATATTCCTTGACCTTCTCGCCGATTTCCTTGTTGTCCGCGCCGATCGTGCGGTTGTTGTGAAGGAGCTCATACACCATGTTGCCGGGGATGATTCTTTCCGGGGCGTGGACGAGGTTGATGTCCTCCCCGATCACAAATCCATTCCCTTCGATTATCGGACGCACAAATTTGTCAATCGTGCCGGGGCTGACGGTCGACTCGATGACCACAGTCGCTCCTTTGGGGCAGACTTTCATGACATCCTTCACCGCCTCAACCACATAGCAGGCATCCACCTTCTTGGAAAACTTATCATAAGGGGTCGGCACTGAGACGATGTACATGTCGGTCTTCTGGTACTCGGTCGTGAATCTGATTCCTGCCTCAAGGGCATTCCGGAACAGCTCGTCGAGGCCATTCTCCTTGAATGTCGTTTTTCCTGCGTTAAGGGTGTCAACAAGCTGCTTGTTGTAGTCTGTGCCGATGACCTCCACACCGTGGGATGCCATCATGAGGGCTGTCGGAAGTCCGATGTAGCCCAATCCAATTACATTGATCATATAGTTAATTATTTGTTTAATTCCACATCATATCTGTCTGTCTCCTTGCCCGAGAGGATGTCCGCGATTCTACGGCAAGCCTGACCGTCACCGTAAGGATTGACCGCCTTGGACATCTTTTCGTACGCGCAGGCGTCATCAAGGAGAGTGCTCACCTCATTCACGATCTTGTCATAGTCAGTGCCCACAAGGTGAACGGTACCGGAGGCAAGGGCCTCCGGACGTTCCGTGGTGTCGCGCATCACGAGAACCGGCTTGCCAAGCCCCGGAGCCTCCTCCTGAATTCCGCCCGAATCGGTGAGGACTATGGTAGCCTTGCTCATCAGATGTACAAACTCAAGGTACTGGAGTGGCTCGATGAAGAAGAAATTCGGTCTGGTAAGGTCTTCTCCGAAAACTTCATGAATAGGCTTGCGCACATTCGGGTTGAGGTGCATCGGGTAGACGAAATCCACATCCGGGTACTTCTCCGAGAGATCTTTCATCGCGGTGACCATGCGGATGAAGCCGTCGCCGAAGTTCTCTCTCCTGTGGCCGGTGATCAGGACGAGTTTCTTCCCGCCGCTGAGACGCTCGACATTATACCCCGCCTGGGCCAGTATGTCATCCTGCTCCTTCGCAAGACCGGCGTCGGCCTTGAGTTTGTCAACTACCATGTGGAGAGCGTCGATGACAGTATTGCCTGTGACATAGATGTGTCCATGCGCTTTTTCCTCAACGAGGTTCCTCTCGGAAAGTGGGGTCGGAGAGAAGTTGTAAGTGGCGATGCGGCCGGTGATCTGGCGGTTCATTTCCTCCGGCCACGGGCTGTATATGTTATGGGTGCGGAGTCCCGCCTCCACATGCCCGACTGGAATCTGGGCATAGAATGCGGCGAGCGCTCCCGCCGTCGATGTCGTGGTGTCTCCATGGACAAGCACCACATCAGGGCGGCACTCCTTGAACACATCACGGAGGCCGGTGAGCACGCGTGCGGTGACATCGGTGAGATCCTGCCCCTGTCTCATGATGTTCAGGTCGAAATCAGGCCTCACGTCAAAGATGTCCAGCACCTGATCAAGCATCTCGCGGTGCTGCCCAGTGACACATACGACCGTGTTGAATTCTTCCGGACGCCTTTGGAATTCCTTCACCAAAGGACACATCTTTATCGCCTCCGGACGGGTGCCGAAGACTAGCATTACTGTCTGCATAAGAGTAATTTTTATTATTTGTTTCGATTAGATTCTACCACATCTTGTGGCAATCGAAGAATAGTTTGTTAGTACGCGTCCACTTTTCCGCAAGCTGACGCTTACCACTGATTTTCAGCGGTTTCCTTAAACTTATTTTTTTTCGATTATTTTGATTTTTCTGCTATGCGGGCAGATAACAAGGGAGGCAGTTCGTCACCGTCCCTTGCCGTCCGAAGCCGATCCAAAAGGGATTTCAGATAGTCTTCCACGTTACACCTCACCATCTTGCAGCTCTCGATCACAGAGTACATGAACGCGTTGTGACTGGCCGACCTCTCGCTTCCGATGTTCCCGGCGTTCTTCAGGCTCATCTTTATCCGACGCATCATCTGCTCGCTGAGGTTGTTCGACAGTTCCACGTCGCCACACTCAAGTACCCTCTTCATCGCAGGCCATTCTCCCATCGCATATTTCAGGGTCTTCCTCAGCAGTTCGCCGCAGCCCGCGAAGTCAGACTTCCGGAACACCTCCAGACGCTCCTTTATCCTCCTCATTATGTCCGCCATGTTCCCCCGGCTTAAGGCGTTGCGCAAGTCTCTCTGCGAACTGAAAGCCCCTCGTCATCCTTGCCTCGGCCGGCGTTACGCTCTGATTTACGCACGAAGTTCCTGCCACTGAACACGTAGACGCTCTTCGCGGTGTTCGAATTAAGCCTCATCTCATCGCGGACGATACCGCTCAGGCCGGATATTCCCTTGCGCAGGTCCACCTTCTCCCGATACAGGTAGATGGAATATTCACTTGACATCGTCACCATGGCGCCACTATCCAAGCATCTTCCTGACCATGCCGAACAGCTCGCTGATGTCGCCCTCGCACTGCGACAGCTCCGTACCGTTCGTGAACCGCACACGCACGTCGCGGATGCCGGGGCCTCCTTCCGGCATTCTGTCTACGACCAGCGGGATGAACCCGCCAGACGACAGGCGATCGTCGGCCTCCTTGAGGACGCAGTAATCTTTCTGGCCCCTGCGTGAATATTGCATGAACTTTCTCATAGTCATACCCCTCCTCCTCGCAGAACTTCTTCATCGAGCGGCCACGGCCGTTCTGGTTGTAGTGCTTGAGCGCGAACGCGTAGTTGATTGTCGGATCTTCCTTCATCTTTGACTCTGTTTTTGGTTTGAGACAAAGATGCGCAGACTTGTTCAGAACTCAATGCGGAAAGGTGGACGCGTACGGTCCAAAATTTGACCACTAACCATTAAGTTCCATTGCTATTGTGTTAATATATTTAAAGATCCATGTAGTCAAAATAGCCGCGTCTGCTATCAGTAATTTAGGCCGAAAGACCAAAGGGGCAGCGTGTTGCCGTGAGCGAATTCAATGTCATCCTTTACGATATAGGAATCCGGAAGGTCCTCAATCTGTCTTTTTCCTTTATTCCGGCCACCAATCTCAAATGTGCGGTCACCGATGACGAAATCAGACTGACGTGAGGAAACCACATCATTCTCCACACTCATCTGGTTGTAGAAAAAAGTTTCCCTCATGTTCCCTATGTCAGCTTTCCCTCCGGACAAGACTGTCATCAGACTTGGGTTGTCAATATAGACCTTCTCCACTTTGCCCAGTCCCCTCATGCCTCCCGTATCGTCCCTAAGTTGACCTATCAGCTGAGCCTTCTCCAGTAACGCGAGATAGTCTGAGACGCTGTTTCGGCTGACTCCGATTTCAGACGCGAGGCTATCCGCATTAGGTTTATACGGAGCAAGTGTCGAGATAACAGCCAGCATCTTTTTTAGTTTTTTTGCTGTCGGTGCCTTTAGTTCGGCATACTGTACGATGTCTGATTCTATCGTTTTTGTTATGACATTCTGCATCCTCATCGGGAAATCTCCCTCCAATGCAAATGGATAGTAGCCCTCTGCAAGGTAACGTCTGAAAAGAGGGAGAGGATGAAGCACACCGTCAATACGTGACTTGCCCGCGAGTATCTCGTCAAGTGAATACTTAGATGCGTTTATGTTGTGAAACAGTTCCAGATACTCTCTGAAGGACAAACCATACAGCGTATAAGGTAGTACCCTTCGACTGAGATCAGCGACACCGTCCATGATGTCCAGTATGGAAGATCCTGAGAAAATCACCCTCATGTCAGGATGAGTGTCATATATCTGCTTGAGTTCGCGGGACCAGTCAGAATACTTGTGAACTTCGTCTATGACGAGCAAATGGCCAGCATCCTTCGAGAACTCATCCGCAACCTCGACGAGAGAGTGAGTGCTGAAATATGTATGGTCAGCGGATATGTATAGAAACTTGCAATCCGAAGCCTGTTCCTTAAGATATTGCAGGATCATCGTGGATTTGCCGACTCCTCTTGCCCCTGTGATCGCGATCATACGGGAAGTCCAGTTCACACGTTCATAAAGATACCTGTGAAAACTGCTGGTCGTAAGTTCCAGCTGCAAACGCATGTATTCGTATAACGCCTCGTCAACCATACTCAATTAATTTTGTATATCTATGCAATACTATTGCAAAGATAGCAATTGCACTCAAAAAGTGCAATTTTTCCATGTATCATGCACCCATATTGTGCACAACATTTTGCATTAGTTTTATGACTTCCTCCAGACCATCCTGTTGACGATGCCGGTGTAGGACTGGATGATCTTGACTACCTTGGTGGAGACATTCCCGTCGGTGTAGGTCGGGACAGGAAGGCCGAAGTCGCCGGCGCGGTTCATCTCCACGGCGGTGTCCACGGCCTGCAGAAGGCTGCGCTCGTCAATGCCGGCGAGGATGAAGCAGGCCTTGTCAAGGGCCTCGGGGCGCTCGGTGCTGGTGCGGATGCACACTGCCGGGAACGGATGGTCGACGCTCGTGAAGAAGCTGCTCTCCTCAGGCAGAGTGCCGCTGTCGCTGACCACAGCGAAGGCATTCATCTGGAGACAGTTGTAGTCGTGGAAACCGAGCGGCTCATGCTGGATGACACGTGGATCGAGCTTAAAGCCGCTCTGCTCCAGGCGTTTGCGGGACCTCGGGTGGCATGAATATAAAACCGGCATGTCATACTTGGCTGCCATCGCGTTTACCGCATTGAAGAGGCTCCGGAAGTTCTTTTCCGTGTCGATGTTCTCCTCGCGGTGGGCGGACAAAAGAATATACTTTCCCTTCTCCAACCCCAACCGCTTATGAATATCCGAGGCCTCGATCTCGGCGAGGTTCTGGTGCAGCACCTCGGCCATCGGCGACCCGGTCACGTAGGTCCGCTCCTTCGGCAGGCCGCACTCGGTCAGGGCGTGGTTGGTGGCGTTGCCTAAATCTTTGACGGTGTCCAAAAGGGTGCCGTCCAGATCGAATATCGCTAGTTTTGTCATGATTCCTGTCATTTATTCAGCATTCTCGAAGCCGCTGTACTCGCCCTTGGACTCGTACGGGACACCGGTCTTCATCCAGGCTGGCATCGGAGCACCTTTCAGGTAGTAGTCGAAGAACTGCTGCAACCTGATTGAGAGATCCTTGCAATTTCGCCTCTGAACGAGGTTGTGGGCTTCCTTGTTGTACTGGAGCAGCCATGCCGGCTTGTCGAGCCTGCGGAGATCCGAGAAGAACTCGATGCCCTGATACCACGGAACGGCTCCGTCAGCGTCGTTGTGCATGATGAGCACCGGTGTCTGCACCTTGTCAACATGGAACACCGGAGAGTTCTCGATGTAAAGGTCAAGCGCCCCCGGCTCCCACATGCTCTTTCCGATACGGCTCTGGCCATGCTCATACTGGCCGGCGCGGGTGATGCCCGAGCCCCAACGGATGCCACCGTAGGCCGATGTCATATTCCCGACCGGTGCTCCGGAACCGGCGGCGGCGAACATATTCGTACGTGTTATGAGCCAGGCTGTCTGGTAGCCGCCCCAGCTCTGGCCCTGGATCGCCATCCTGCTCTTGTCGGCGATGGAATATTTCTCGCAAAGGGCCTCGGCTCCGGCGCAGATGCAGTTGTAGGCGCTCTCGCCCGGATGGCCGACCTTATAGACGATGTCCGGAACGAACACGATGTACCCCCTTGATGTGTAGAACGGAATATTCACGGTCGAGCGGGAAGGCGCCGGTGTCCAGAACGAATAGAGATTGTTGGCGTTCTTCTCGTAGAAGTAGATCATCACAGGAAGCTTCTCGCCTTCCTTCACTCCGTCAGGAACGAAGACAAGGCCCTTGAGCGGTGTGCCGTCGTAGGCGTTCCAGTGGAAAAGCTCGGCGCGGCCCCAACGGTAGTCCGCCATCTGAGGGTTGATTGCAGAGACCTTTGTGGATGTCTTGAAATTGTCGTCAGTATAATAAAGGTCATAGCAGTTGCGGAAGTTGCCCTTCTGATAGAAAAGCCTGTCAGTGGTCATGGTTCCGGCTACATACTTGAAGCTGACTGTGTCAGTGAAATACTCAAGAGTCTTTGCCGGCTTGGCAAGGTTAACACGTCCGAATCCATTCTCCTGGCTTTCCTCGTTGAACACACTGAGATAGACAGTCTGCTTAGGATCGAGCGGCCTGGCCACTCCGCAGCGACGCTCGTTAGGCTTTCTGGTGTCCGGTTTCGGATCCATGATCTTGAAGCGGTTGTGGGTCTGACGGCCCACTCCCCCGGTAAGGTTGACAGCTGACGAGCCGTCAGGAGCGAACTTCCAGATGTCATAGCGGTCTATGATCAGCACGGCATCCTCATCCTTGTACCATTTCGGGGAGAACTCGTGCGCCGGAGCGGCGGTCGGATGATCGTCCTCCTCATCGTAGAACGGAACGCCGGTCCGGGCGGTAAGGTTGACCTTCTCACCGGTCTGGGTATTGTAGGTGAACCAGTTCATCTCATCGTTGTCGAACCAGACAAGGTACTTCCCGCTCGGCGACATGTCGAAACGTCCGACGTCAAGCCCCTCCGCGACAACCTTCCTGGAACCGTCCTTGACATTCACAAGGGTGAAGTCGTAACGGTTGTTATAGTCCCAGACAGTGGTGCGGGCATACTTAGCGTTATCGCTGGCAAGCACCCATTCGGAGAGCCCACCGTTCATCAGGCGGATGCCGGCGAACTTAGAGGTGGTCAACGGCACGATCCTTCCCGGCTCGGCGAGATCGATGGTGGCTGAATATGTCTTCTTGAGAGTCTTGTTCACATTAAGCCTCTGCTGCGGAGGAGTATAGACCGCGTCCCAGTTCCAGATGTCCAGCTGTGCGGTCTCGAAGTCCACGATCGTGGTGTCCTTAGGAGGACGGATCGCGCCGATTCCGAGGAAGAGACGTTTCCCGTCAGGTGTAAAGTAAAACTCTGTGTTCTCGTTAAGAGTCCAACCCGGGGTGCCTTCAACCTTCGTTCCCTCGGCGATGATCTCTTTTGTTGAATATGCCCATCTGCCGTCCTTGCTGATGACGGTCGTGCTGTCTGTAGCCTCCACAATCGGTCGGCGAGCCTGTCGAACCGTCTTTCCTGTCTTGATCGCTTGAATGCTTGTCAGGTAGAGGGCCTGGCACTTGTTGCGGTTCTTGCTCTTGTCCTTGGAACCGAGGAAAACCAGCTGGTCCTCAGCGTCGTTCAGAGTCAGGCGACTGTAGGACTCAGCCCCTTTGGCCAAAGTGTCAAGACAAGCGGGAGCGTGCGCGATCATCACAGCCGTGACGGAAAGCGAATCTTTCTTGTCCTTCTTCGAGGTCATCAGAAGCACGGTGCCGTCCTGGTTGAACGAATAGGCATCGATGTACTTGAGAGTGTCCTTCCTGTCTGTGGCCGGGTTAAGGATGATGAGCCCGGACTTGTCTGTGCCCTTCTTGTCCGAAGTGTCCTTGTAGTGCTTCCAGGTGGACTTATAGGCAACGTAAGGCTTGGCCAGGGCGCCTGTAGTGTAGGAATCCACACGGCCGTATTTCTTGACGGTCATAGTCGTGAGATCAACGGCGGCGAGTGTGTCCTTCGTCATATCCGCGGCCTTCTTCTTGTCGATCTTTTCCTGACGTGTCTTGGCGAACTGAGGCTTGACGCGCAGGTAAAGCCACTTGCCCTTAGGGTCAAGGGACGGCTGCGATCCACGAGGTATGCTGATCTCACGGCATTCCGGCTTGCCTTTCCGCCCCGGGGTCATATTCCTGACATAAAGGGTTCCGTCCCCTTCCTGAGGGTTGACGCACCAGACCAGAACGTTGCCGTCATCACTTTTCTGGATGTCCGAAACGCTCTGCCACGAATCATAGACACTGTGGTCCATCTCTTTCTTCTGAGCCGACGCTTCTGTCACTCCAGACAGGAGAGCGGCAATCGCCAGTAATGGCAATGGTTTGAAATTCATAATATTCTTAAATTTGTTTTTACTTGTTGGATTGATTTGTCACTTCGACAGGCTCAGTGACCTGACTTGCGGATCCTCTCATAGTAATCATGGCGGGCCGGATTCTCAGGGAACCACCCCTTCAACACGCGTTTTTCCTGCTCGAAAACCTCCAGGATGCCCCAGAAGCAGGAAAAGGCGGCGGCGCCAAGAACTGTGGACGCGACTTCATGATTCACGAATATCGAAGCGGCGGAAAAGGCCAGTCCTGCCACGAGCAGGATCCACCAGCTGCCCTTGCCCCAATGATATTCCATTTTGATGACAATAGGATGACATATCCCTATTATAAGAAAGGTCGCCGCACCGACGATTATTCCGCTGAAGTTCATACTTGCTTATGTTTTCAAAACAACAAATTTACAAAATAATATTGACTTCCAAGTCCGGTACCTACGATTCACGATAGGGACAAGACAGTTTACCTACATGTTGGTATTGTGAGAGAAGGCGTCTGGCGGTAACTTTGCGGTCGGATAGTGATTATCGTCACAAAACAAGAATCTTTTAAGCCAAATGAAATGAAAAAGACCCGCGGTCGAGAGACTCCGGGCTTTTTTTTGAAATTTTCTGTAACAATCAACGGAAATATTCGTTTATATTGTGAAACGAAAGAGAAACGATGACAAGAGAAGAGTCCATAACATTCTACAAGGCGCACGCCCGGAGGCTATACAACACCAGCCTGCGGATAGTCCGCGACAGCGGCGAGGCCGAGGAGATCATGCAGGACACCATCCTCAAGTTCATCTCATCCGACATCGCTCCCAAAGATCAGGCGCAAGTGGCGATGTGGCTCAGCCGCACCTGCATCAGGAAATCCATCGACGCAGTCAGACGGAAAAAGCGCGAGAGGCTCTTCCTTGATGAATATGCCGCCGACGCTTCTGAATATGACAGCGACACTCCGTTCGAGCTTCCCGGGACTATGACCGCCGTCGCCCAAGTACGCAAGGCCATAGAGGAATTGCCGGACAACTACAGGCTGGTTTTGAATCTTGTGCTTCTGGAAGGCCTTGACTACGAGGAGATCGCCAATCTGACAGGAGAGCGGGAAGGCACGATCAGGACACAGTTCTCAAGAGGCAGGGTGAAACTGGCCGAAAAATTAAAGAAATATGAATATGACAGACTTTAAAGAATATATCGACAATAATCCGGAGATCCTGAATGATCAGGAACTGCCGGCCGGACACGAGGCCCGGTTCGAGGCAAGACTGGACGCGATGCTGGACTCCAGACGCAAGACCTGCCATCGGGAGAGGCTGTTCAGGGGCATATTCAGTGCGATTACAGCCGTGGCGGCAGCCGTTGTGGCCGCTGTGATATTCATAGACCGCCCGGCAGAAGGTGAGGTTGATTGGTTCGCCGGAGTGGCTGATGACCCTGTCGCGGTGTATATGGCATATTCAGAGAAAATCGCGGTGATGTACGAAGAGATATTCACAAAGGATCTGGATGAGAGGTGGGAGACGACGGTGGGAAGCATCACAAATGAGAATGTGGCGATGATTGACCAGCTGCCGGATGAGCTTGACGACAAGACCAAGGCGCATATTCTGAAGGAATACTATGGAGAGCTACTTAATGGATTAGATAAAATCAACAAAATAAAAGAGTTATGAAAAAGTTTATGTTTATCGGAGCCGCCGCGCTCGCAATGTTCACCGCGACCGGCTTTACCGCCCCCGTGGGGTATCCGGCCGAATCAATGTATCTGACAACAACCTCAAAGGTTGATGCGGAATACACCACTTGTAAGTTCAACTGCAATGATTTCAGCGGGTTGGAATTAAGCGGGATAGTCGAGGTCAACCTTGTCAAATCAGACTCGTACAAAGTGGAGATCACTCTGCCGAACGTGCTTCAGGAATATCTTCAAGTGTATGTCAATCACGGTATTCTGAAGATCGGGTGGAACAAGAATATTCCGGCAAATCTTCAGAAAAAGTTGGGAAACTGGACGTGCAAGGCAGAAATCGCGATGCCGGAACTAAGAAAGTTGGATATGTCTGGAATCACAAGCTTGAAATGCGATGACACTTTTGATCTTGGGGACGAGGAGCTTTCGTTGGACATCAGCGGGGCAAGCAAGATCAAATCACTGAGTGTCAATGCAAGGAAGTTGGACGCTGAGATCAGTGGAGTGTGCACCTGCAAGTTGTCCGGAAACTTTCCCGAAAAGGCTGAACTCGATCTATCCGGAACGTCCAAAACCAGTTTCCAGATCAACGCCGACATACTTGAGGTTGACATCAGTGGAGCAACCAAGACCAACATTGACGGGAAGTTCGGTAAAGTCGAACTTGACGCATCAGGGACAAGCGAGGTCAACCTGAACGGGAAAGTCGGCACACTGGAGGTTGACGCTTCAGGAGTATCTAAGGTAAAGGCTATGGACGCCGAGACCGAGAACGCTATCCTTGAGACATCCGGAACGGCGAATTGCAGTGTGAACGTAACCCGTTCCATAATGATCGAGGACGCGACCGGTGTGTCCAGCATCAACTACAAGGCTCCTAAGGATCTTGGTGTGATGATTAAATCGATCGGAAGATCCGCTTCGGTTCAGAGGGTCAATTAATTTCAGCCTGTCGAAGTGACCGCTAAAGGGCTTGCAGGGAGGCGTGGCAAAGTGTCGCGTCTCCCGTTTTTGCCATAAAGAGGTACTCCTCGTCACTGGCCTTGCGGATTCCGAACGACACATCATCGCCGCGATGAACCTCACGCCGGAAATTGATGTCTATCCTGGTGAACAGCCCGCTTGACAACACGCTCTCCGGCAGGAGGTTATAGAACATCTCTATGTAATGGGTGTTGTTCAGATGCCCGTTGAAGTCACACTCACTGTAACCGACCTCCTTGTGCTTGATGAAATCCGGCAGGAAATCGATTATACGCCTTGGACTTTTGCAAGGAATAGGAATATCCACGTCCGTAAGCCCGAGCTCAGGGAAAATCGGCTTTCTGGTGTGTATGTCGATCACGCACCACTCAGTTGTCCCTCGGCCGATCTCCTCTCCTTCCGCGTCCGTCAACTTGACGCATCTGTTATATGTAAGACCTTTGCCTTTCACCGGCCAAACCTTGACGTTATAGTTGTCGTAAAGGCTTGGCCGGTCATCTATCTCGAAAGCCGAGCGGAGCAGGACCCACGAACGCCCCGCTTTTCTCATCACATCGATTCCGCAGCCTTCCTTGCGGATGTTCTGTCCGATCGCGTTGATGATGCTGCCACAGATGGAAGGCACGGTGGCTTGACCCTGATAGTCTATGTTCTCCGGAGCCACGGAATATTCAAAAGTGTTTATGATCTGTTCCATAATCATTGTGTTTGATTTCTCGTCTGCAAAAGTACCGTATTTGCTCCTTGTGACGAAGAAAGTGTTTTCAGAGGTATGAAAAATGTCACAAAACCCTTGTTTGGCGGAAAAATTGCAGTATTTTAGGGACGAAAATCCAGACTCGGGAATTTCGTCCCGGCATATCACGGGACGGTTTTGACGGGATCGGGACAAGTTTTAAGGCTATGAACACACCATTGAGGGTCTCGAAAGGCTACGCCAGCCAAGTAAAATACGCGGTGCTGATGCCGCTGTTCTTCTTCGTGTTTTGCTTTGTCTATAATCCGTTCTCTTTGTCGGATTTTTACGACATCGGAGGAAAATCGTGGACATTCCATCTGCTGATGCTGTCCTGCATTATGATCGGTGTACTGGCTCTGACACGGCTTGTTTTCTCGTTCCTCTACAAGTATATTCCTTTCAGATGGTGGCATTATGCGGTCTGGTGCTTCGGAGAAGTGCTGGTAACGTCGTTCTTCTTCGCGCTCTACACCTCGCTGTTCTACAAGAAAGCCGGAGGTATGCCATATTTCACGGCACTTTCCTACTGTTTTGAAGTCGTGTGCCTGACGCTGGTCTATCCATACCTGCTCTGCATTCTGCTGAGGATCATATCCAACAAGAACTACGATCTGGCCAACGCCGGGCAGGCTCCGGAGGAGTCTCTGGTAAAGTTCTACGATGAGCACAAAAGGCTGAAACTGACGATAGACCCTTCGGCCGTGCTTTATGTCAACGCGGAAGCCAATTATATCAACATCCACTATCTGGAGAACGACCGTGTCAAGACATACCAGCTGAGGAACTCGATGAAAAGCCTTGAGACTGACGCCCTCAAGCACGGATTCGTGCGCTGCCACAGGTCATATTACGTCAATCCTCGCCACATCAAGGTACTGAGCAGAGACAAGGACGGTGTCATCTACACGGAGTTCATCCGCGACGGAGTCGGGCATATTCCCGTCAGCAAGCAGTATTACGACAATCTAGCCAAATTACTGTAAATAACCAAGAATCCTGACATTAGGGTCACGGGAAAGCTGGCCGGGGTTCGTCCCGGGCTCTCCCTCAGGAACCGTCAACCCACGCACCTCATAGAATTTTGTCCAGAATTCAGTCACCCTTCCGGCGCTGTCGTGAAAGGACATCGGAATCGTGCCGAAAACAAAATGCTTATCCCCGCTCCCTGTTACTTTCGGATTCATATCTTTCACATCATCACGCACCACCGCCATTCCTTTCACATTATGGTCACGTTCTTTTAACCTGTCTTTGAAAACAAACGACTTCTGCACGAGTTCCGAACAATAGATCGCGCTGTCACTCGGCATAAATATGTCATCGTAGGGCCTTCCGAGGAACTTTCTCGCATTCGCCACACTCTCTTCAACGTCCACCCCTTCAATCCTCCCCACAAGCACTGACTCCCTATCACTCAATCGGACCAGAAAACTGTCCAACGGGTTTTCCACAACTCCATATTCCGGAATAGCCTCAACGACGTTCCCGTCTGAGAAAACCGCGATATGATCGATTCCAAGTCCATCCACCCCGTCCGTCACATCCGTGATGTTGTTCCCTTGGCCATTGACCACGAACAACAGGTCCCCATTCCTCAAATCAGTGATTGTAATGCCTTCTGAGCATGCGACAACGCCAAAGGCAAGCACCAAAAGAAGTGCTTTTTCCAATATCTTATGAAGATAATTCAACATCATTACATTTTTCCGGACACAAAAATAACGAAAACACCCCACACATAAATCATAATCAGATAAATTCAATTGAGTACGACATATTGAAAAAGCTCTTTGGATGATCAAACGTATCGCTAAAGCGGTTCTCCAGAAGCAAGATTAACGGCGAAGGGCGCCTGTGGAAGAATGATTTGCACGCTACGAGCGTGATTAATAGTGAAAAACGCTTGTGGCGGACGTGTAAATCCTCCACGGGCGGTTTTAATGGGGAAACACGCCTGGCGAGAATGGGAAGAGATGATAAGGGAAAGGATACAGAAATGGCCTGAAATCCTACTGGAATCCAGGCCTTGAATTGTTATAAACTATATTCCTGACTATTCAGCGGAATCGTCATCTCCGCCGTATTGAGAGATGTTGTCATCCGGAAGGGTGGTGTCGGCCGGAGCGTCAGCTGAAGATCCTGCAACATCCTCGTTCTCGGCGTCCTCCTCTCCCTCAAGCCATCTCTCAAGAGCCTCGGCATCATCGGTTTTCACCTTGATCTTCACAAGGTTGATGGAATCATCCGTCTCGACGGTAACAGCATAGAAACTGGTGCCGTCAGGTTTTGGATACTTGACAAGGTCAGGGAGATAGTCGCTGAAGCCTCTTGGATATTTCTCATTGAACGCTGCGGCAAGCGCTTCGGACATATTCTCGTAGCTTACCACGTGCCTTTTCTTCTGATCTGGTGCCATACTCATATAAACCAAATAAAGATTGTTTATCGTTTTCGGGTGCAATATTAAGACATTTTTCCGAATTGAGAAGCAAACACGCCACTATTTTCTGAAAAAAAACGATTTCTGCCGTTTCTTCTTCTCCGGATCACGTTCGACAAACACCGGCTTCATGGTACGCGGGTCGATTCCGGTGTAGTACATGACCGACGAGGTGGTCATCGGAGTCGGGGTGAAATCCTGCACCTGATCCATGAATATTCCCTTCAGGGCGGGATTCTTCGACAGATTCTCCATGTCCTTCATCGTGCAGCCCGGGTGCGAGGAGATGAAATATGGAACGATTCCGGTGCGCCGTCCGTTCTGGGCGCAGATCTTGTCGAACTCATAGCGTAATCTCTCAAAGAGCTTGAAAGACGGCTTGGCGATGTACTGGAGCACCTTGTCCTCGGTATGTTCCGGAGCCACCTTCATTCGGCCGGAAGTGTGGTCAAGAATCAAAGTCTTGAGGTAAGGCTTGGATGTCTCGTCCACAAAGCCTTTCTCATCGAGGAACAAATCGTAACGGATCCCGCTGCCGATGTAGGAATGGCGTATTCCCGGCACGGCATCAACCTTCCGGTACAACTCAAGCACCTGTTTGTGAGAACGGTTCATATTCGGACACGGAGCCGGAAACAGACAGGATTTCCTGCGGCATTTGTCGCAAAGGTCCGGGTTCTTGCCACGCATCATATACATATTGGCCGTAGGGGCCCCGAGATCGGAGATATTCCCCGCAAAGCCTGGCATCTTGGCCAATTTCTTAACCTCAGCGACTATGGACTCCTGCGAACGGGACTGGATGAACTTACCCTGATGCGCGGCGATGGTGCAGAAATTACATCCTCCGAAGCACCCTCGGTGAGTGATGATGGAATCCTTGATCATGTCATAGGCCGGGATCCTCTTCCCCTTGTAGCGCGGATGCGGCAACTTGGTGAAAGGCAGGTCCCAGAACGAATCCATCTCCTCGGTAGTGGACGGTGAATATGGCGGATTGATCTGCACATAACCATTCCCGACAGGCTCGATGATCGTCGCCGGATGCATCATATTGGCGTGAGTCTCAATCAGATGAAAGTTCTCGGCGAACGCCTTCTTATCCTTCTTGCACTCCTCGAACGAATGAAGCACCAACGGCTCCTTGACCTTCCACTTTCCGCTCATAAGGAAAGCGATCTGCGGGATCCTATGGATTTCGTGAATATTCCTCTGCGCCTCAATGGCTCTCGTCAGTTCCAACATCGGCTTCTCCCCCATCCCGTAGCAAAGGTAGTCAGCCTTGCACCACTGCAATATGGACGGAACAAGTTCATCTTTCCAATAGTCATAATGGGTAAGCCGACGGAGCGAAGCCTCGACTCCCCCGATGATGACCGGAACATCGGGATAGAGTTTTTTTAATATGTTCGTATAGACACTGACCGCATAATCCGGCCTCTGTCCGGCCTTGCCTTCCGGCGTGTAGGCGTCATCGTGACGGAGACGCTTGCCGGCAGTGTAGTGGTTCACCATCGAATCCATAGCACCGGCGTTCACTCCGAAATAGAGCCTCGGAGCGCCCAGCTTCTTGAAATCCCTGAGGTCATCCCTCCAGTTAGGCTGCGGCACGACGGCCACCCTGTAGCCGAAATGCTGAAGCCAGCGGGCTATGCAGGCCGTGCCGAAAGAAGGGTGGTCCACAAAGGCATCACCCGTGAAAAGGATGATGTCGATGTAGTCCCACCCTAAGGCTTCAACCTCCTTTTTGGAGGTCGGGAACATATAATCCGTTTCGGACATCGGAAATATTCCTACATTCTTTCAGGCAGTTCGATTCCGAGGATGCCCATCGCCTTGCGGAGGACGGCGGAAAGCGTGTCGATCAGCACCAGACGCATCTTGAGCACATCCTCGTTCTCCTCCTTCAGGATCGGCGTGTCGTGATAGTACTGGTTGAACTCCTTGGCGATGTCGTAGGCATAGTTGGCGATGACGGCCGGTGAATATGCCTGCGCGCCTTCGGCTATCTTGGCCGGGAATGTGTTCAGCAGCTTTATCAAACGGATCTCCTTGGCGCTGAGCTCGACCTTCGGCAGAGGAGAGGCGGAATATTCAAGGCCCTTCTCCGCGGCCTTGCGCAGGATGGAGCGGATTCGCGCGTGGGTATATTGGATGAACGGGCCGGTGTTGCCGTTGAAGTCGATGGACTCCTTCGGGTTGAAGAGCATCGTCTTCTTCGGATCCACCTTGATGATGAAGTACTTAAGGGCACCAAGACCTATCATGTGATAGAGCTTCGCCTTGTCCTCCTCGCTCATGTCGGCCAGCTTGCCGGACTCGTCGGAAGTGGCTCTCGCCTCCTCGTACATCTTCTGGATGAGGTCATCTGCATCCACAACGGTTCCCTCACGGGACTTCATCTTGCCCTCCGGCAGCTCGACCATTCCATAGGAAAGATGGAATATGTTGTCGGACCATTCGAATCCCAACTTCTTGAGGATCAGTTTCAACACCTGGAAGTGGTAGTTCTGCTCGTTGCCGACCACATAGACGTGCGAGTCAAGGTGATATTCAGCGAAACGCCTTTCGGCCGTTCCCAGATCCTGAGTGATGTAAACCGACGTTCCGTCAGAACGGATGAGCAGTTTCCTGTCAAGTCCGTCGGCCGTGAGGTCGCACCAGACGGAGCCGTCCGGATCCTTCACGAACACGCCCATATCCAGTCCCTTCTGAACCAACTCCTTACCAAGAAGATAGGTCTGGGACTCGTAGTAAACCTTGTCGAAAGTGATTCCGAGAGCCTTGTAGGACTCGTCGAAGCCCTTGAGCACCCAACCGTTCATCCTGGCCCAAAGGTCGCGGACCTCCTTGTCGCCGGCCTCCCATTTTTGGAGCATCTCGTGGGCTTCCTTGAGGCAAGGGGCCTCCTTCTTGGCGGTCTCCTCGTCCATTCCCCCGGCAATCAACTCCTCGACTTCCTTCTTGTAGATGTCGTTGAAAGCCACGTACATATCCCCGACAAGATGGTCGCCCTTAATCCCCGTGGACTCCGGAGTCGCGCCGTTGCCGACCTTCAGCCATGCAAGCATGGACTTGCAGATGTGCACTCCCCTGTCGTTGACAAGGGTGGTCTTGATCACGTTGTTGCCGCTGGCCTTCAGAAGCCTTGACACCGAGTCACCCAGAAGGTTGTTCCTGATGTGGCCGAGGTGCAGAGGCTTGTTGGTGTTCGGCGACGAGAACTCGACCATGATGTTCTTGCCGGTCGTCGGCAGGTCACCGAAGTCCTTGTCCGCAACGATCTCTCCGAAAAGTTCGTTCCAGAAGAGATTGGAGAACAGAAGGTTAAGGAAACCTTTGACGCAGTTATATTCAGAAATTTCCGGCACGTTCGCCTTCAGCCATTCTCCGATGGCGTTGCCTGTGTTCTCCGGGGTGGAGTGCGACAGGCGCAGCAGCGGGAAGACGACGAGTGTGAAGTCTCCCGTGAATTCCTTTCTGGTCACGGAGACCTGAAGCGCCGACGGTTCGATGTCGGCGTTATAGAGTGCCTTGATGGCTTCTGAAGCCTTCGAGGCGATAAAAAGTTCCGGGGTCATTAGCCGAGATAGGTTTTAAGAAGTTTGCTTGCGGATGGTTTCTTGAGCTTGCGGATTGCCTTTTCCTTGATCTGGCGGACTCGCTCCCTTGTGAGGTCAAGCCTCTCGCCGATCTCCTCAAGGGTCATCTCCTGGCAGCCGATGCCGAAGAACGACTTGATGATCTCGCGCTCACGGGTCGTCAGGATCTGGAGAGACCTCTCGATCTCCGTGCTGAGGGACTCGTTCACAAGGCCTCTGTCGGCCATCGGCGAGTCATCGTTAGGAATCACATCCAGAAGGCTGTTGTCCTCGCCCTCGACGAACGGAGCGTCCACGGACACGTGTCTTCCGGACACCCTGAGGGTGTCGGAGATCTTGTCCTGCGGGATGTCTATCATCTCGGAGAGTTCCTCATTGGAAGGGCTTCTCTCGTTCTTTTGCTCGAACTGTGAAAGAGCCTTGTTGATCTTGTTCAGGGAACCGACCTGGTTGAGCGGAAGCCTGACAATCCTGGACTGCTCGGCAAGAGCCTGAAGGATTGACTGGCGGATCCACCACACGGCGTATGAAATGAACTTGAAGCCTCTTGTCTCGTCGAATTTCTCGGCGGCCTTGATCAGGCCGAGGTTACCCTCATTAATCAAATCCGGAAGGCTAAGCCCTTGATTCTGATACTGCTTCGCAACAGAAACCACAAATCTAAGGTTGGCCCTTGTGAGTTTCTCCAAAGCTTTCTGGTCACCCTTGCGGATTCTCTGGGAAAGCTCTACCTCCTCTTCCGGAGACACCAACTCCTCGCGGCCGATCTCCTGGAGGTACTTGTCCAGGGACGCGCTCTCGCGGTTGGTGATTGACTTTGTAATCTTTAATTGCCTCATATCTTGTAATACACAAATTTCCCTGACGGAAGGCGCGGAGCCGTTTCCGTCAGGGAAACACTATCCTATAACCTTCATCAACTACTCTTTACTGAATCCGAAGAAGGCTTTTCTACCGTTGGCTGTGACACCTTCGATATAAACCGCCCTCTTTGCGGACTTGGCGATGTTCAAAACATCCTGAGGTGTGCCGACCGGCTGATCGTTGACGTAGGTGATGACCATTCCTTCCGAAGCGCCTGCCTCAAGCATCTTGCCGCTTCCGACGGATGTGACCTCGACACCTTTCTTCAGACCGAACTTCGCAAGAGTCTCCTTGGAAGCCTCCTTAAGAGTCGTGCCGAAGAAAGCAATCTCTCCGTCACCGACCACAGTACCGTTCTCGGTGCTGCTGCCCTGGAATGTGACCTCAAGTTCCTTCTCCTTGCCGTCACGGATGATCTTGACCTTAGCCTTGTCACCAGGATGGAAGGTATTGACCTTGACCTGAACTGCGGAGCCACTCTTCACATCGGTTCCGTCAATGGCCACAATCACATCCCCTTCCTTCATTCCGGCCTTGTCAGCGGAGCTGCCTTTCGCAACCTCTCTGATATATACGCCTTCCGGAGAAGAAAGTTTCAATTTTTTCAACATATCATCGACAGAATCATATTTCAGATTCTTGGCAAGACCTTCGCTGAGATCAGACATAGCGATTCCAAGAACGGCTCTCTTCACTGACCCAAAGTCAATCAAGTCTTCTACAACCTTCTTCACAATATTCACCGGCACAGCGAATGAATATCCCGAATATGCTCCCGTCTGTGAAACAATAGCGGTGTTGATGCCGACAAGCTCACCGGTCTTGTTGACAAGGGCGCCACCGGAGTTGCCAGGGTTGACAGCCGCGTCGGTCTGGATGAAGGACTCGATCTGGATTCCGCCATTGTTTCTCTCACGAGGATCGTGCGCCATCGAACGTCCCTTGGCGCTGACGATGCCGGCCGTGATGGTGGACCTGAGCTGGTAGCCAAGAGGACTGCCGACAGCCAAAACCCACTCACCGAGCCTCAACTGGTCGGAATCCCCGAACGGAAGCGTCGGAAGTCCCTGAGCGTCAATCTTTATCAATGCGACATCCGTGGCAGGGTCAGTACCGATGACCTTGGCGTCATATACCTTGTTGTTGTTCAGGGTGACCTGAACCTTCGTCGCATTGGCGACCACATGGTTGTTGGTCACGATGTAGCCGTCAGGACGGATGATCACTCCAGAGCCGCTTCCCTGCTGCTCTCTTGTCTGAGGGCCTTCATCTCCGAAGAAGAAACGGAAGAACGGATCCGTCATCTGATATTGCTGGGTCACCGTCACCTCCACATAAACAACAGCATCAACCGCAGCCTCCGCGGCGTAAGTCAGATCCGGATAGTCCGACTGTGCCAGATTGACAGTCTTTGTGACCGTTCCGTTCTCTGTACTTGTCACATTGTCTCCATCATTCACGGTGGCCGCCTTGACGACACCGTATGCCGCCAGCACGCTGAACAATACTGACAGCACCACTGTTAACAAACCTTTTTTCATTTCTGACATATTAATTAAATTTATCAATATTCAATCACAAGCATCCGGATGGTGTTTCCGAAGCCTTAGGCAAAAAATCAAATATGATGCCATAATATTAAGGGAATATTCGTATATTTGCCTTTTACAGAGGCCACCCTCCGGCGGCCGGAAAACAATGAATTAAAAAACACACGAATATGAAACTCAACGTATCAAGCTCCGAGCTTCTGAAAGGACTGATGGACATCTCCAAGGCCATCCCGGCCAAGTCCGCCCTTCCGATTCTGGAAAACTTCCTGTTTGACCTCAAAGGCAACATCCTTGAGGTCACCGCATCGGATTCGGAGCTCACCCTCAGGACTGAAATCGAAGTGGACACCACCGAAGAGGAAGGCAGGATCGCCGTTCCAGCAAGGCACATCATCGACCTTCTCAAGGAGCTTCCTGACCAGCCTGTATCGATCTGCACCGCCAGCGACAGCTCGATCGAGTGCAAGTGGACAAGCGGCAACTCCGTGCTTCCTTTCTTCCCGGCCGAGGACTATCCTGAGATCAAGGGGACAAGCGACGACGCGGAGAAACTTGAATTCCCGGCCGAAAGCCTGATAGAAGGCATAAACAGCACGATCTATGCGACCGCCGACGATGAGATCAGACCCGCGATGAACGGAATATTCTTTGATTTCGGACCGGAATCCACCACTCTCGTGGCCTCAGACTCGCACAAGCTCATCTGCTACACGGCCAAGGAAGTGAAGACCCCGGAGAAATGCTCGTTCATTCTTCACAAGAAGCCGGCGGCCGTCCTGAAGTCCATCCTCGGGAAAGACGACGGAACTGTTGAGATCGCGTTCGATTCCAGCACCGTCCTCTTCACCTTCGGGAAGACTACCATGGTGTGCAGGCTGATTGTCGGCAAGTACCCTAAGTACCGCGATGTGATCCCTCAGAACAACTCCAGCGTGCTGAAGATCGACAGGGCGATGTTCTTGAACACGGTAAGGCGTGTGGCCGTCTGCGCCAACAAGGCCTCCAACCACATCAAGCTGGATCTCAAGCCGGGACAGATGGAGATCACCGCACAGGATCTCGGTTTCGCCATCGCAGCCTACGAGAAGATCAACTGCGACTACAGCGGTGACGAGCTGACCATCGGATTCAAGTCAACATTCCTCACGGAGATCCTCGCCAACATGAGCTGCGAGACAGTCGTGATGAAGTTCGCCGACGCGCGCAGGGCTGCCCTCATCATTCCTTCAGAAGAGGATGATGAGAGCGGAAAGATCTGCGGAATCCTGATGCCTATCATGGTTTAACCTTCGGAGAATCAAAGCTATGGAACTTTCTCTTGAAAGGCCTCTGCTTTTCTTTGACATTGAGAGCACGGGGCTTAATATTGTCAATGACTGCATTGTCGAACTGAGTTTTGTCAAGGTGTTCCCTGACGGACACCATGATGTGAAGACCTGGAGGGTCTGTCCTTGGGACTACACTCTCCGCAAACAGCATCCGATCAATCCCGAAGCCAGTCAGGTGAACGGGATCAAGGATGAGGATGTCGCAAAGGAGAAGAAATTCATCGAGATTGCGGCCGAAGTCGTGGATTGGCTGAGAGACAGTGATCTGGCAGGGTATAATTCCACAAAGTTCGACCTGCCGATGCTGTCCGAGGAACTTGAGAGGGTACGTGCCTATTGTATGCGCAGGCTTGCGGATCCAAGGAACACTCCTGAGAACAAGGCCAAGGCCCAGGCAACCCTTGAGGCCACGGACATCGACCTGCACTCCAAGCAGATGATCGACGTGCAGACGATCTACCATTATATGGAGCCACGCAACCTCAAGGCCGCATACCGTTTCTATTGCGGCGGAGAGGATTTCGAGAACGCCCATTCAGCCGAGGCTGACACTATGGCTACATATGAAGTGCTTAAGGGCCAACTGGATATGTACCAGACTCCGACAAAGTACCACGAGCAGGTTCTCAAGAACGATGTCGAGTTCCTGTCCGGAGTCGCCGGCCGTCCACGCACCGTTGACTATGCCGGCAGACTGATTCTCGGCAAGAACGACGAGCCGACCATCAGTTTCGGAAAGCACAAGGGCCACACGGCCAGGGAGGTATATGAGACCGAGCCGGCCTACTTCGCCTGGATCGAGAACGGTGAGTTCACGATGGACACCAAGCGACAGTTCGCACGCCTGAAGGAGCAGTTCGACAAGGAGAAAAAGGAAGCCGCCAAAGCCAGAGAGGCCGAAATGAGCAAGCCACTTGAGGGTGAAGCGTTTGACAGTGCAGTAGCCGGTCTGAAGGACAAATTCTCTGGCAAACTCTTTTAACTGTCGGCGGAATGCGGCATTTCCTGCGGGAAATTGATTTATGAATATAATAGTAAAGACATCATCCGGCCACATCACCGTTCGCCCGGACACAACGTGGGAGAAAGACAACGAGGACTTTTACCCTCCAGAGTTCGTGGACGAGTTGACATATTCCCCCGTCCTTTTCGCCCGCATCCTGAAGCCAGGCCGCAGCGTCGGGAGGAAATTCGCGTCAAGGTACTACGACTCAATCGGTTTCGGAGTCCTCCTCTACCCGGATAATATGCTTGACGGCACCCCGGAAGGCTACGCCCAGGCCATCTGCCTCGACCACACCTCCTTCCTCCCGTCACCAATGTTTCCTCCAGAAAGATTGGAGAAAAACGGTCATTTCCGCCTGTTCCGGAACGAACATGACCTTTTTGTTTTTGACCAACCATCGTTGAATATGATCGAGGATGCCATCGTTGAAGCCACAAAGCTACTCTACATCCGCACCGGCGACCTCATCGCCATAGAGTTGTCTGACAGGAAGCCGCTCACTTACCGTAACGAATCCAGAGCTCATGTCACCGGCTCTTTCGGCCAAGACAAAGTCCTTGATTTTCAGATAATATTCTAAACGACGTTTCGTGATGGCCAGGGTTCAGTGAAGTGTCACCACAAACCCTCCGCGCTTCGCGCTCCGTCCCTCCCAGCCTATGGCTGGGTCCCTCCCGCTTATAGCCGCGGGTGGCTAAGGTTTGTGGTGACACTTCACTGAACCACAGTAGCAAAGTTTAGTAGCGACACCTCAATGAACAATGGCAACCAATAATATAGGGCTGGTCGTGATGGCCAGGAGATGCCAAGTACATAATCTCAATAGCCACCGAAAAATCAAAAGTCAAATTTTGGTAACGTGCAAAATTTGACTTTTGCCTTTTTTCGGTGGCTAACTGATACTTTATCGCTTCGACAAGCCCAGCGACCAGTTTTTCCTTCTGGAAGTCCAGCGTGCAGTCACTCCTTCAGGGAAATCGGCGACCAGTTATTTTATCAGGAAGATCAAGGGCCTACTATGTCATCAAGCGGCGGAAGCCTTTGGCGATGCGGTCAAGACCTTGCTGGAGACGGGCACGAGGGCAGGCGATGTTGATGCGCATAAAGCCATCAAGGCCGTACATCACGCCGGAGTTGATCCAGACCTTCTCATTGAGCAAGAGGCTGTTCTCTATGTCGTTAGCGGACATATTCAAAGCGCTGACATCCACCCACACAAGGTAGGTTCCTTCCAGTTTGCTGACAGGGAACTCCGGAAGGTTCTCCTCAAAGAACGACAGCAACGTGCGGTAATTCCCGTAAAGATATTCATTAAGCTCCTTGAGCCACGGCTCACCCTCGTTGTAGGCGGCCTGAAGCGCAAGCACACCGAAAGGATTCACCTCACACAACTCGTTGATATTGATTACCCTGTCGATGATTTTCTTCCAGTCAGGATTGTTGGTGATGATGTTGGATATTCCCAAACCGGCGATGTTGAACGACTTGCTTGGAGAGTTCATCGTGACGGTATTGTCCTGGGCTACCTGTGAGATAGAAGCCATCGGAGTGAAGTGATAGCCAGGCATTTCCAGTTCGCAATGGATCTCGTCGCTTATGACGATCACACCGTTTCTGCGGCAGATGTCGGCTACCCTCTCAAGGTCCTCACGAGGCCAGACACGTCCGCAAGGGTTGTGAGGATTGCAGAACAGCAGCACCTTGGCCATCGGGTCGGCGGCACGTCTCTCAAGATCCTCGAAATCAATGTACCAAGTGGCCTGATCACCTTCCGTGTCGTAGATCAGTTTGTTGATTGAGAGTTCACAAAGATTGTTCTTCGCGGTGGAGAAGAAACAGTTGTACGCCGGACTCTGGATGATCATCTTCGGCAATTCACCGTGAGGGCCACGTCCACGGTTCGGCTTCTCGACCACCTCGCCGTCCACAATCTCGTACTGCGTCAAAGCCTTGACAACCACCGACATCGCCGGAACCACCCCTGCAATGTAGAGGTACCAATCCTTCTCCGTGTGCCACCCTCTGCGGCGCTCCCACCAGTTGACGGCAGCCTCGTAGTAGGAATCCGGCACGTGGGTGTAGCCGAAAATCTCTTGATCCACACGATCTTTCAGCACGTTCACGATCTCCGGAGCCACCTTGAAGTCCATATCCGCCACCCAAAGCGGAATCACATCCTCCGAAATCGGCCCGACCGGACTCTCCGCATCCCATTTGACGCAGTTCGTGCCGCGCCTTATCGTCATCTCGTCAAAGTTATATTTTCCCATAATATTACAAATTTTCAAATTTCATTTCCTGCCCTCACGATCATCTTGTCAGAAAAGCCAAGTCGGCATATTCATAAAATCCGGCATTATCTTGACATCAGCAAGTGATTTCCACCGAACAGACTTCGAAGATAGCAAAAAACAATTAAATTTGCGATGATATGAGATTCTACGAATATATTTTCTTGGCCACCGCGTTTGCCGCAAGTGTCTGCGGATGCGCGCGGAATGTCAGCGGAGACTTGCCGCAGGACGTTATCGAACCGCAATTTATGAATATAATCCCGGAAGCTGATGGGGGATATTCATTGGTCTCGATCTCGCCGTTTGACGGGAGCCGGGACACGATATCCATCAGCCAACCTCTTGGCAGATTGATAGTTACGAGCACTTCCCACATCGGTTTTCTGGATGCCGTCGGGGCGGACTCGGTGATTGTCGGGGTGTCGGGCGGTGAATATGTCTGCGACTCTTCAGTGACAGCCGGCCTAAGCAACGGAACGGTGGTGGACATCGGTTATGACGCAAGCCCTGACTACGAGAAGATAATGGCCCTGAAGCCGGACCTGCTCCTGACATATTCAGTCTCCCCTGTGAAGTCGCAGTTCTTCTCGAAACTTGAGTCGCTGGGAATAAAGACTTTCATTGTCAATGAGCATCTTGAGCGACACCCTCTGGCCAGAGCCGCCTACATACGCCTTTTTGGAGCGTTGACAGGGAATATGGCCGCGGCTGACTCGGTGCTTAAGATCGTTTCGGAGAACTACATTAGCCTGCGTGATTCAGTCCAAGGCGGATTAGGGGCAAACGATGCCTATGCGTCAGATAAAGGTGAATTGAATGCCGGTGACGAGAAACAGGGTTCCGATGGAACAGAAGGGAATACCCCAAAACCGAGAAAGATTCTGGTCAACATCCCGTACAAGGACCAATGGTTCGTCCCCGGGCAGGAAAGCTACCTCACAACACTGTTCAAGGATGCCGGCGGGGAGATTCTCGGAGCCAAATCCGGAAGCTCAGTCTCGGGCCAGATTTCGGTCGAGACGGCATATTCATTGTCAAAGGAAGCGGATCTTTGGATGAATGTCGGTTGGTGCCAGACGTTGGAGCAACTTCTTTCAGTCAACCCCTTGTTCGAGGACTTCCTTAGGAACATACAGAGAAACGCCTCAGCCATAGGATATTCCGGAACCAAAGGATGCGCTACGAACTCCTGTGACACCTCCGCAAGCGTGGTCTGGAACGACAACAACCGCCTCAACCCCAAGGGTGGCAACGATTTCTGGGAAAGTGGTGTGGTACACCCCGACCTCCTTCTCCGCGACCTCATCGGAATATTCCGCGGCGAAGACAACCGTACTCCTATCTATTACAAATCAATCAAGTAGCCAAACGCATCCCGCCTTCAATAACATCTTCCTTTCTTAGGTGCGCAAATATATTCACACCCTGAACACCAAGAGGCATATTCCTGAATTATATTGCCAGAGTCTGTATTAGTCTTTCGAAGGCTTAGCCGTTTATCACAAGGTGAACATCTGGGAGGCGCGGGTGCGGGGAAGGGTCTGGAGGTTGGTGATTTCCTTTGCGGTGAGGTGACCGTCAAGGCGAATCGACCTAAGGGCATCGGCGGCGGAGTCGAAGGCGAGAGACGGTGTGTTGTTGTTCTCACTTAGATGGCAGAGAAAGATGTTCTTGAGGCCGGGATGCCAGAAACGGCGGATGGCCGAGGCGCACTCATCGTTGCTCAGGTGACCGTTGCCTTGACATATACGCATCTTGAGTTCGTGTGGGTAAGGGCCCCCGATCAGCATTCCGGAATCGTAGTTCGACTCGAAGACAACCGCGTCGGCCTTCCGGGCATATTCAATAGCCTCGTCAGTCACCCTGCCGGCATCGGTCATCAGGAAGAACCTTACCCCTGACCACTCGATGAAATAACCTACGGTCTGGGTCGCGTCGTGCGGCACCACAAAATGACTGACCAACGGGAGTTCCTCTTCCGGAATATCCCCACGCAGTCTGATCCTGACAGGACCTTCATCCGGAAGGGCACAACGGTAATCCGAGATGTAGTCCCTTGTGAATGTGTGATGCGAAAGAGCCTCGTGCAGCACGGCGGTCGCATATACAGGCTTTTTCAGATGCTTGCAATACGAACCCAGCTGTCTGATGTGATCAAGATGATCATGTGTCACAAGCACTGCCTGAAAGGAATCCACACCTAAGCCGTGCTCCATCAGAGTCTTCTTCATACGCCGCTGGCTGACTCCAGCGTCGATGAGAAGCCCAGATCTGCCGTCGGAAAGGAAATAGCAATTGCCGCAGCTGCCGCTGGAAAGACTAAAAAACTTCAGCATCACTTCTTCTCCTCTTCGCAATATTTCGAGATCACGCTGTAGGCATCACCGACACCGAGCTCACCGGCCCTCGAAAGGTCGATGCAACCTTTCTCCTTGTCTTTCAGATAGATGAGTACAAGACCTCGGTTATAGTACGCGTCTCCCATATAAGGATAGACATTGATCGCCTTGGTGTAGCTGTCAACCGACTCCACGAACTTCGAGGACAGGCAGTAAAGATTGCCAAGGTTGAAATAGACGTACGGGATTCCAGGAAGGATCCTGTCAGCAGCCAGCATATCCTCGATGGCCTCCGAATAGTCATACGTCCGGCTCACCTGATCACGAACACGGGCTCTGGTGGTACCCTTGTCATCCATAGTCAAGGTCTGCACGTTGCTCTCGATGGATGAGATGAAATCGATCATCTCGGCGCGGAGCACACCCCTGTTCAAATAATAGAAAGCCTTGTAATATTCTGAATATTTTCCCTTGTTCTCGGAATTCACCGCGGCGTCGAACTGGTTCAAGGCTGAAGTGAATTGCTTTGACTGCACATCGTAGAGTCCTTTGATGAAAGCCCTGTCAGCATCTGTCAAGGACTTAGGATCCCCGGCGGCAAGATAGGAATCACCATAGAGCGACGCGTCGATTCCGTGCGCGAATTCAGGTTTGACAAGCGAGTCGGAATTGGAGACCGTCATCACGATCGGAGAGTCCGAGATGAACTTGTCGATCAGCGGGTTCTCGTAGCGGTGTCTCAGAGCGATGTTCTGGTTGTCGCGCCGTGCCGCAAGGCTGAACTTGTAGAGTGATTTCAGACGGATGTTGATGTCCCTGTTCTGAAGAAGTTCGTTGTCGAAATCCTTTTTGGCGAAATCCGCGTCCAACGCGATCAGGGAACTGTACTTCTTGGTCGTGTCGGCGAACGACCCCTCTTCCGCGGCATTCTTCGCGCGATACTCCTGAACTTTCTTCTGAGCCGTGTCGTAATCCTGCTTCGAGGACTTTGTACGGCCGAGCATATTCTTCACATACGAGCGGTTCAGATAGGCCTTGGCGAAGTCAGGGTACAGTTCGATGGCCTTGTCGTAGTCGTCAAGGGCATCCATCCAGCGTCCCATCCGGACAAAGTACGAGGCACGGTTGTAGTACGCGAGCACGTTCTCCGGATTGATGTTGATGACGTGGTCCATATCCGCGAGCGCATCCTCCATATTTCCGACCTGCGCGTTGATAAGGCTTCGGTTGTAAAGGGTAAGCGCGTTGCCCGGCTCATCCCTCAAAACTCTGTTCAGGTCGCTCATCGCGGCGTTGTAGTTGTTCTGGTCGTAGTACATCAACGCCCTGTTGAAATAGGCGAAAGTGTTGGTCGTGTCCAGGCCGATCGCCTTGTCCATGTCGGCTATCGCATCATTGTAGTCTTTCCTCAAGGCATAGACGCGGCCACGACGGATATATCCTTCCGGATCGAAGCGATCCAGCCTGATGGCTCTGTTGTAGTCCTCCAAAGCCTTTGTCGTGTCATTGAGGAAAAGATAGGAGGCTCCCCTGTTCAGATATGCGGACGGATCTTTCGGCTCCTTTCTGATATAGCGGTCAAAATCGGCCACAGCCTTGTCGAACTGCTGGGCAAGGAAATATGTCACTCCCCTGCTGAAATACAATCCGTCAAGCCCGGGCCTTAGTTCCATTGCCCTTTCCAGATCTTTCAAGGCCTCGTCGTACTTCCCGAAACGGCTGAGGGTTATGGCTCTGAAATGGTAGCCGTTGGTGAACACTGGATTGAGCCTTACTGAAGTGTTGAAATCAGCCTGCGCGCCACGAAGGTCACCAAGGTTGTATTTCGCGATGCCTCTGTAGAAAAAAGTCCAGCAGTCTGTCGTGTCCAGACGCGCAAGGATGTTGAAATGGCTGATTGCCTCTGAATATTTTCCGTCCGCAAGAGCCGCGCGGCCTCTGAAATTAAACACGTCCTTATCGTACTGCGCGTTGGAGACCAAAGCGAGGCACAACAGGAAAAATAGAGTCAGCGCGAATCTTTTCATATAAATATATTTCACTTTAATCCTTAAAATTCCTAATTTTGTCGTTTGCAAAGATAAACATTTATCGTGCCTTGAAGACGCTTTTAAGTAAAATTTTCGCATTGATTCTCCTCACGGTCACCGCCGGGGAGCTTTTCGCGCAGAAATCGGAGGTCAAGATGGTGCCCTCTGGACGCAACGCCGAGAAAGTCATCAACTCAGACAACCTCAGGATGCAGGTTGAATTCCTCACGGACAGCACATTCAAAGGCAGGGCGACTGGCTCACGCGGAGCCGCCGAGGTGGCCCTTTGGATTTCCAGACGCTACGAGAACGCCGGGCTCATGCCGTTTGACGGCAGTTGGAGCCGATCGTTCAAAGTCGGGGATGCCGTGGGACGTAACATTCTCGGTTTCCTGCCTGGAAAGAGAGAGGCATCCAAAGAAATGTACGTCATCATCGCCGCCCATTATGACAGTCATGGGATCATCGACGGAAATCTCTACCCAGGTGCTGACAACAACGCGTCCGGGGTTGTGGCCATGCTCAGCGTGGCGGACATGTTCCGCAAGATGAAAGATCTTGGACGTTCATACGGAAAGAATATAATCTTCGTGGCGACCGACGCGAAGGAAAAGAACTCTGCCGGTGCGGAGGCCCTGATGGACGACATCAGGAACGGCAGACTGAAAGATCCTGTGGACGGCGAGACGATCACGATGGACAGGATTCGCTCCACCGTTGTGCTCGACATTCTCGGAAGCACCCTTGAGCCTATCCACAAGGACAGAAAGGATTTCCTGATCATGCTCAGTGACGGGCAATATACTTTTGACCTCACAAGGGCGAACGAAGGACAGGGAATGGGGCTTGACATATCAACCAACTACTACGGCAGCAAGAGTTTCACCGAGATGTTCCACAGCCGGTTCGGCGACCAGAAGATATTCGTCCAGAACGGTCTGGTCTGCGCCGTGTTCACCTCTGGCATCACGATGCTGACCAACAAGGTCACTGACACCGCCGACACCCTCGACTACGAAGTTTTACGCAAAAGAATATTCCTGATCTTCCACTGGTTGGAAAAAATACTCTGACAATGAAAGAATTCTGGTCAATGATAAAGCGCTATGTCGCGCCTTTCAAGAAATATCTCGCCGGCTCGATAATTCTGAATATCCTGTCGGCGGTGTTCAACATCTTCTCGTTCGCGATCATCGTGCCGATCCTGCGCATCCTGTTCAAGATCAACGAGACGGTATATTCATTCACCCCGTGGAACGAGGTTTGGAATATGCCGTTCAAGGATCTCGGGGACGCGTTTATGGCGAACGTCTATTGGATGCTGGAGCAGCAGATCTCCGCGCTCGGAGCGTCAACCGTGCTGCTGTTCCTGTGCATATTCCTGGTTGTGATGACCGCGCTGAAGACCGCCTGCTACTTCGGCTCATCCGCTGTGATGGTTCCGATCAGGACCGGAGTGGTGAAGAACATCAGGATGGACATCTACAACAAGATCCTCGCCCTTCCGCTCGGCTTCTTCTCGGAGGAGAAGAAAGGAGACATCATCGCCAGGATGAGCGGTGACGTACAGGAGGTCGAGAACTCAATCACGGGGTCGATCGAGATGCTGATCAAGAACCCGATTCTCATCCTTTTTTATTTCGTCGCCCTTCTTGTCATCAGTTGGCAGATGACAGCATTCACGATCCTGTTCGCCCCGCTGATGATGTGGGTGATGGGAGTCGTGGGAAAGAACCTGAAGAGGAAATCGCTTGAGGTCCAGCAACTTTGGAGTGACGTGATGGCGCAGGTGGAGGAGACTCTCGGAGGACTCCGCATCATCAAGGCGTTCATCGCCGAGAAGAAGATGTCCGACAGGTTCGACAACGTCACCGAGGCGATGAGGAGAAAGAACAACCGGGTGACCATCCGCCAGTCCCTCGCCCACCCGATGAGCGAGTTCCTCGGCACCGTGCTTATTATGATCGTGCTGTGGTTCGGAGGAGCGTTGATCCTCGGAGGAAAATCGACAATCGACGCGCCTATATTCATTTATTATATGGTGATCCTCTACAGCATCATCAACCCTATCAAGGATTTCGCGAAGGCTGGGTACGCCATCCCTAAGGGTATGGCCTCGATGGAGAGGATCAACAAGATTCTGGACGCGGAGAACGACATCATCGAGCCGAAGGAGCCGAAAGCCTTGGACGGATTCAACGGGAAACTTTCGTTCGAGCACGTTAACTTCCGCTATCCGGACGGGCACAGGATGATTCTGGATGATGTGAGTCTGGATATTACTAAAGGCAAGACAATAGCGATCGTGGGTGCCTCCGGTGCGGGAAAATCCACCTTGGTGGACCTCATTCCGAGATTCTATGACCCGACCGGCGGAGCCATCACGATTGACGGGACGGACATCAGGGACATCAGGATCGCGGATCTTAGAAGCCTCATCGGTAACGTCAATCAGGAATCGATTCTGTTCAACGACACGATTTTCAACAACATAGCCTTCGGTGTCGAGAACGCCACGATGGAAAGCGTGATCGAGGCGGCAAAGATCGCCAACGCCCACGACTTCATTATGGAGAAGGAAGGCGGCTACGATTTCAACATCGGAGACCGCGGCATCAAACTGTCCGGCGGCCAGAGGCAGAGAATCAGCATCGCAAGGGCAATCCTCAAGAACCCGCCTATCCTGATCCTGGACGAGGCAACCGCATCGCTTGACACTGAGTCTGAGAAGATTGTGCAGGAGGCTCTTGACAGACTGATGTCAACCAGAACCACAATAGCCATCGCCCACAGGCTCTCGACCATCCGAAACGCGGACGAGATCATCGTTATGGACGAAGGTCGGATCGTGGAGCGTGGCAGACACGAGGACTTGCTGGCGCTGAACGGATATTATAGGAAACTCAATGATATGCAGGCACTTTAATGCCTCGCAGGAATATTCATGATACACAGAGATGAAAAATGTTGTCAGACAGATAAGGGTCCCGCTGATTGAAGGACTTGAGATGATGAATATGCAGGAACTGGATCTTGCGATGGAGAAAGGTGCGTCAAAGTTCGCCGTCTGCGAGCGGAACTGGCCCAAGGACGCCCCGTACGCTCCGGATTGCAACGGTTCCATAGCCCGCACAAAGACCCATCTTGCGGTTATGTTCCACGTGAGGGGGCTTGACCTCAGGGCAACCGCGATGGAGGACAACGGAAACAGTTGGGAGGACAGCTGCTGCGAGTTCTTCGTCACGGATCCGTACGACGGGACATACTACAATTTCGAGATGACCTGTGTCGGCTCGCTGCTTGCGTCCAAGAGGACGAGCAGGATCAACAAGACACTCATCCGGCCGGAACTCTTGGCAAGTGTCATAAGGCATAGTTCCCTGGAGCGCAAGCCTGTCACGATCAACGACAGGATATTCAGCTGGACGGTTGCTATGCTGATCCCGTTCGAGCTGATAGGAATCGACAGGGACAACCTTCCGGTCAGCCTGCGGGGGAATTTCTACAAATGCGGAGACCTTACCGCTCATCCGCACTTCCTCAGCTGGAACCAGATCAAGACCCCGAAACCCGACTTTCACAGACCCGAATTCTTCGGAGAACTGATTCTGAAATAGATCTATGAATATGAGAAAACAACGGATTCTGGCTATACTGCTGTTCATCCTGTACCTCTGCGCCGTGGCGTACTGCTGCTTCGGTCATTTCAAAGACTTACCGCAGATCGGACAGGACAGTCTGTGGGGAATCCCGATGGACAAGGTTGTCCATTTCATAATATTCTTCCCGTTCCCGATCCTTTGCTATGCGGCGTTCCGCCCTAAAAGCGAGAAAGGATGGAGGATAGCCCTGGCCGTGGCCATCATTTTTGCCATAGGTTGCGCCGTGGCGACCGGAACGGAGATCGGACAGTCTTTCACCACCTACAGAAGCGGGGATCCGATGGATTTTCTGGCGGATTTCACCGCACTCGCCAGCACGTCGGTGATCACGTTGCTGGCCGAATTGCTGATATTCAAGAACAAACGATAGTATGATCAAACGATTAATAACCCTATTCGCTGTCGCCGGGGCATTTTCCACAGGCCTTGCGGCGCAGTCTGTAAAGGAATTCAAGGATGCGGTTGACTCACTCCAGACCCTTGTTGTCGAAAGGACAGGTGTGTCATCGCAGGTCAAGGCCAAGAAGGTCGTCAGACGAGGCTATGATCTTGACTTTTATTTCACACCGGCTATGGGGGATTTCCCTTGGCGGTCAAAGGACGTGAAGTGGCTCAGGAAGACACTCACGGATCTGATGCCGGAATCTTGTTCCAAGTACGGGATCGGGAATCTGTTCGTGGGCAAGAACAGGCTGGAATCATACGTTGTGCCGCAGGTCGGCAATGACGGGAAATCCATTGACAACAAATTCAGGACAAAGGACTTACGTAACACTCATCCGTTTGTCACCAAAATGGATGAGGAAGACTTTTCCCAAGGTCTGGCAGGACGTAACATAGCCCTCTGGCAGAGCCACGGCCGCTATTTCGAGGAGAAGACCGACCGTTGGGAATGGCAGCGCGCGCCGATGTTCCAGACCGTCGAGGATATGTACACCCAAAGCTATGTGCTTCCGTTCCTGATTCCGATGCTGGAGAACGCCGGAGCCTACGTTATGACTCCTCGCGAGAGGGATCCGCAGACCAACGAGGTCATCTCAGACAACGATCCAGCTTTCGAGGATGGACGTGGAGAGGGTGTCAGAATCGAGGGAAGATATTCAGAGACAGGAACTTGGTCGGACGCTGGAATTGGATTCGCGGATGCCAGGGCGACATATTCATTGCTGGAGAATCCGTTTCAGATGGGAACGGCCCGCCAAGCGGAATGCCGTGAGAACCATAGGGGAAAGGCGGCCGAGGCACGCTGGACCCCTGAGATTCCGGAACGCGGGGAATATTCAGTCTATATTTCCTATAAGAGTCTGCCGCACAGCACTCCTTGCGCCCATTACACAGTCAGGCATCTGGGCGGCGAGAATGAGTTCATCGTCAACCAGAAGATGGGCGGCGGCACCTGGATCTACATTGGCACATTCGAGTTCGACAAAGGTTCAGAAGGTTGCGTGATCCTTGACAACAGCGTCCCGAAAGGCTACAACGTCACCCGCAACGCTGTGATCACAGCGGACGCAGTGCGTTTCGGCGGCGGAATGGGTAAGATCGCAAGAGGCCTCAAAGACCAGCCGGTCAATGAATATACCACCTCAGGGATGCCGTCCTTCACGGAAGGAGCACTCTACTGGATGCAATGGGCCGGGGCCGATTCCACAATCCTGAGCAAATACGACAATGACTACACGTCCGACTACGGCAACCGTGGCGCGTGGGTCGGCTGGATGTCCGGTGGTTCAAGGACAAATCCAAAGGCCGAAGGACTGAATATTCCGATAGACCTTTCGTTCGCATTCCACACGGACGCCGGTACGACTCCGAATGACTCGATCATCGGCACGCTGTCCATATACACCTTGCTGTGCGACGGCAGCGACAAGTTCGCCAACGGAGAGGACAGGCTTCAGCAGAGGATGTACGCTGACTTTGTCCAGACAGAGATCGTGAACGACATCCGCAAGGAATTCAATCCGGAATGGAGCAGAAGGGGCTTGTGGGACCGATCCTACAGCGAATCCCGCACGGCGACAGTTCCTGCGATGCTGCTCGAATTACTGTCTCACCAGAATTTCGCGGATATGAAATTCGGACTTGATCCGTCTTTCCGCTTCACTGTCAGCCGCGCGGTCTATAAAGGAATGCTTAAATACCTGAGCGCCCGCTATGGTTGCGAATATGCAGTGCAGCCGCTTCCGGTCAACTCTTTCGCAACTTCATTCACTGGTTCCAAATCCGTGAGGCTCAGCTGGAAAGCCACCGTGGACTCGCTTGAGGCAACCGCCGTCCCTACCGGATATATTCTTCAGACAAGGATTGACGACGGGGCCTTTGACAACGGCCGTGTGCTGGATGGATGCAAAGTCTCAGGAAACGAGATCTCAACCAAGGTCTCCATCGTCCCTGGGCACATCTACAGCTATCGTGTGACCGCATTCAACAAGGGCGGGAAAAGCTTCCCTTCCGAGACCCTCAGCGTCGGCATCCCGGAATCAGGCAACGGCAAAAACGTCCTGGTGGTCAACAACTTCACCAGAGTCTCCGCTCCGGCGTGGTTCGACACCAATGAATATGCCGGATTCGACGCGAGCCTCGATGCCGGTGTCCCATACGTAAAAGAAATCAATTTCATCGGCCCTCAGTACCAGTTCCGCCGCGAGCTGCCTTGGCTGGACGATGACAATCCTGGATTCGGAGCGGCCTGGACCAATGAGGCCGGAAAGGTCTTCGCCGGGAACACGTTCGACTACTGCGGAATCCACGGCAAGGCTCTCATGGCAGCCGGATATGCTTTCCACTCTTCGAGTGTGGCGGCGTTCTCCGCCGACAGGACCTTGGCTAAAAACGATGTGGCCTTGGATCTCATCTGCGGAAAACAGATCACTACCGTTGTCGGCACTGGCAAGGTGCCGGACAGGTTCCAGGTGTTCCCTACTGGCCTACAGCAAGCCATCAGACGCTACACTGAGGATGGCGGGAACGTGCTCGTCTCCGGAGCGAACATCGGCACGGATGTCTGGGACGGGATCTACCCAGTGCACAAGGACAGCTTATACACGTCTTCAACAAAGGAATTTGTGGAGAAGACGCTTGGCTACAGATGGATGACAAACTACGCCAGCCGCAACGCCACTGTCAAGGTTAAGAAGAACGGCCCAATCAGTCTGAGCGTGCCGGAATTCCAATTCCACAAGGAGCGCAACCCGTTCATCTACTGCGTGGAGACCCCTGACGGAATCGTGCCATCATCTGATAAGTCGAAATCATTCCTTCGCTACTCAGACACGAACATCTCGGCCGGAACCTGCTTTGAGGGGAATGGTTACAGGACCGTCTGCATCGGCTTCCCTATCGAGGTCATCAGCGGGGAGGCCGCTATTGAACCATTGATTAAGGACATAATGAAATTTCTTGACAAATAACCAGTTATGACTACAAGAGAATCCGAACTCATCGAACTCCTGCACAAGGAAGTCAAGCCAGCCTTGGGCTGCACCGAACCGATCGCCGTCGCGCTGGCCGCCGCCAAAGCCACGGAAACCTTGAAAACAGAAGTCCCCGTACTCTCTGAATATGAAGTTGACGTGGAGGTCAGCGGAAATATTCTCAAGAACGGAATGGGAGTCGGAATCCCCGGGACCGGGATGGTCGGGCTTTACATCGCCTCCGCCCTCGGAGCGGTCTGCGGGAAAAGCGAGTATGGTCTTGAGGTGCTCAAGGACCTGACCGACAAGGATGTGGATACAGCGAAAGGATTGGTGGACGCAGGCAAGGTTCGGATCAAGGTCGCTGAGAGTCCAAAGATCCTTTACGTCAAGGTCACGGTTAGTTCAGCCGGCCACAAGTCCTGGACTGTCATTGAGGACGACCACGACAGGATTGTCGAGACAGGACTCGACTCCTCTGTCTCCGATTTCAGGAAAGGCGGGGACGGGGAGACAACACCGGTGAAATGCACGCTGGACTACAACCTGACTGTCAAGGAAATATATTCATTCGCCCAAAGCGCCACATTCGAGGACATCAAGTTCATTCTTGCGGACAGAGACTTGAACCTTGCGCTCGCGCGGGAAGGTTTGAGCGGAGACTATGGTCTCAACGTCGGCAAGGCCATCAGGGAGAACCAACAGGAGGTTTTCGGGGATGATTTCATCAGCTTTGCGATGGGGATGACCGCCGCGGCCTCGGATGCCAGAATGGCAGGATGCAAGCTTCCGGCGATGAGCAATTCCGGCAGCGGCAACCAAGGGATCACGGTGAGTATGCCCGTGATCGCTTACGCCTTGAAATACGACGTAGATGACGAGCGGCTGGCCAGGGCGCTCATCCTCAGCAATTTGGTCGCCATTCACATTAAAGGATATCTTGGAAAGTTGTCAGCCCTGTGCGGCTGCGTGATTGCTTCGACCGGATCAGCCTGCGGAATCGTGTTCCTCCGCGGAGGAAGCTACGACCAAGTCTGCTCGGCGATCAAGAATATGATCGGAAACATCACCGGTATGGTCTGTGACGGTGCCAAGGTCGGATGTGCGATGAAAGTGGCCTCCGGAGTGGCCTGCGCCGTCCAGTCCTGTGTCTTGGCCCTGAGGGGGACCTGCATCAAGGAGACCGACGGCATCATCGACAAAGACATCGAGAAGACAATCCGGAATCTCGGCAGGATCGGCTCCGCCGGTATGCAGTCCACCGATCACCTCATCCAGCAGATAATGCTCTGCAAAGAGTAGTTTAAGTCCAAATCAAGCAGCGGGGCTACGTATAACATAATCCCGCCGCCCGAAAACCTTGCATCAATCTTCAGAAAATATTTTCCTAATATTCACTCACAGATCGGCTTGTCCGGTAAAAGCTCTACATACCGGACAAGTTGCCCGAATCGTGCACTTCGTCCGGCAAAACCACTATTCCACCGGATGAGCTGAACGAATATTGAAATGTGAATATTAGAAACTATCCTTTTTCATTTCCTGCTCTCTTAATTTAAGGGAACTATATAGGAGTTGACTAACTTAATCTTATAGGAACGTTGTCCCGGGTGTGGTGTTCCGGACTTCCAGGTGCGTAAAACCCTACGCACCTGAAATGACATTCGTTTGACAGTCAGCGAGTTTGTGTCCCAGGTGCGGAGATGTTCACGCACTTAGAAGTTGTCGTCCCTGGTACAGGGCATCCTGTTGGTGTTCCGGACTTCCAGGTGTGTAAAACCCTACGCACCTGAAACGTCATCCGTTTGACAGTCAGCGAGTTTGTGTCCCAGGTGCGGAGATATTCACGCACCTAAGAGTCGTCGTCCCCGGTACAGGGCATCCTGTTGGTGTTCCTTACTTCCAGGTGTGTAAAACCCTACGCACCTGAAACGCCATCCGTTGGATAGTACACAAACCGTACTGAACTATTACGAGTTGGCGACACCAGCATTTTGTGAATATGGCGGCACGCAAACACGCCCTAAGTGCGACGAGATGCCCGCGGATATGCCGCCTACCGATCTGGAAACCATAGGCGGCATACTACCGTGTCTCACTATGGCGTAGAAGCGTGATCGTATGCCGCTATTTTACAAAATGGCAATACATTAGTCCTTTGAAAAGGCAACCATGCTCGGAGCGCTTGCCGGATGTTGCGACTGACAGGAACGGGCAGCGAAATGCGATCAAACTTCAATGGGAACAGACGTAATGTGTAAGAGTAGTCAACTCGTATATAATTACCTTAATTTTACCTAAACGAGGTATCATTTCAGCTCCACAACCAACGCAATAGTAAGAATGCTTTGATCGTTCAATAGAAGACACATCGTTAATATTTATGACCTGCTTACTTTCATCATACGCATAGTGATATTTGATTAGTGCCATCTCTGCCATATACTTAAATTAATCAAATATAAGCATATATGTCATATATTCATCAATTGTGATGCAAGAAAAAAATTCAATAATACCATATGCTTTATCATTCGGATGCATAAAGAAAAATATTTCTGTTTTTTAAGACGAATTTTCTGTTTCTTTTCAATTTTTACGTTTAGTGTGCCGATATTGCAGACGTGTCTCTGAACGGTTCGGAGACGAATGTATTTAACTTCAACATATCAAACTATGAAAGATTCAGACAAACTATGCGTTGTTAATGACACGGCTGCTGAGACAACAGCTGTTGATGGCAGCAAGGGAAGCGGCACAGACTTAAGCGCCGAGGAGATGTTCAGGATGAGGTATGTCCTTTGTCGTGAGCTGATGGAAGAAAAAGATCGGTACAGGAACCTTCCTGAGGTGGAGAAGGATGCGATCGCACAGCGGCTCTCACAATCACAATACCTCAATCTCACCAGTGATTGGGCTTTCAAACACCTGTTCTACAATCACAAAGATCTGTTGGTTCTGCTGCTTAATGACATTCTTGACGAGACTATAACCAACGTTGAGTTTCGCGAGTCTGAGCTAACGAAAGTGTTTGAGAACGACAAGACTGTTGTATTCGATCTGTGGTGCAGGACAAGCGATGGCAGAGAACTGATTGTTGAAATGCAGAAGACATATAGAAAGGATCAGCGGGATCGTCTGTTCTACTATGGGGCTTCATTGATCCGCAATCAGTTGAAATCAGGGGGTAAGACGTATCACGTTAACCCGGTCAAGATCATTTGCATAATGAACTATGAGGAACCTCATACAACGGTACCGGATGGCAAGATCATATTCCAATATCGCACAACAGAAGTTGAGACCGGAGAATTATATGGGAATCAAATGTCAATCTATTTCTTTGAACTTCCAAGAGTTATGCGACTTACGAAAAATTTTGAAAGTCCGGTGGCAGGATGGTGCGGAATATTCAGAAATATAACTAACTTTGTCACATTGAGAAACGGAGACTACGGTCATTTCCAACGAGTTGTGGAGGCGATGACTATCCGCTCACTCAGCGAACAGGAAATTAAAGAATATTTCAGCGATATGATGACTCTTGAAGATATGGAGCCTTACATCGAAGGCGGACACGAACTTGGCTACCGTAAAGGTCTGGCCGAAGGGCTTGAGAAAGGCGAGAAAGAAAAAGTCGCATTTATCAAAGGTTTGCATAAGGCCGGAGTTTCAGCGGAAGTCATCGCATCCGCCGCCGGACAGAGTATTGAATATATTCAGAAAATACTTGAAGTAAGCGAGTAACGAAATACCAATACCAGTCACAATAAAGAACCTTTGGGCACAGAAGACATATTCTGTTATCCCAAAGGTTTGAAGTTTTTACTGGTGATAACGCCGCATCACAAGAAAAAAGCATCCACTTTCCAAAATAGGATAATGTCTCTTAATTCACCACAATCTCATCGATGAAGATGAAGGCGTGGCTGCGGTTCTTGGTCACGTCGTCACGTACGGCTTTGTACTTGATGTAGCGGGCCTTGGCGGTGACGGTAGTGCCTAAGGTGTGCAGGAGAGCGCAGGAATCGTTGTCCGGGATCTCCAACAGGCAGACGACAGGATCGCTGAAATTGACGCCGTCCTCCGAGAATGAGACCTCGGTCCTTACCGGGAATCCGACATCGGCGGAAGTGTGCGAAAGGAACGTGGCCCCTACATAATGAATATCCTTGACCGCTCCGAGGTCTATCGTGACATCGACATCACAAAGGAAGCCTTGCCAACGGTTGTCCTTGTAGAACCAGCCGCCAAGGTTCCCGTCCACAAGGGCGTTGTCTCCTCCGGCTGGATAGCCATTGGAATATTTCCGGCCGTTATAGGTGATCTTCACACCGGCCGCAAGATGGTCAAGAGGTTTTAGAGACTCCGGTCTCGGACCGATCTCGTTCCTCAAATCAAATGCGTTGTAACCTTTTGAGCGAAGGCTCTCCGCAAGCCTCACGGCATTCTCCCTGAAACGAGGATAGTCCTTGCTTCCGGCCGGACTCCAGCCGATCTCCGCGATGGCGAACGCACGGGGATACAGCAGGTACTCCATATACTCCCCTGTCGGAACGAACTCAGACCAGAGATTGGCCTGAAGACCGAGAAGATGCCTGACATATTCATCAGCTATTCCATCGGTCGGCTCGAACGAATAGACCTGCTCCAAAGGACGGTAGCCGCTGAACGACTTTGGCTGGGAGAACGGAGCGTCCTGGCTGGAATCGAAGTAGCAGTAGTCTCCCGGAGACATAATCACATCGTGGCCCATACTTGCCGCTGTTATGCCTCCTTGCGTGCCTCTCCAGGACATCACAGCCGCGCCTTCCGCCAGACCTCCGTCCAGGATCTCGTCCCAACCGATGGCGTGACGGCCTCTTGACTCCAGAAATCTTGTGATTCGGTTCACGAGATAGCTTTGCAGTTCATCCACATCCTTAAGATGTTCGGTTTCCATACGGTGGCGGCAGTCCGGACACTCTTTCCATCCGCTCTTCGAAGCCTCATCGCCCCCGATGTGGACATATTCATAAGGGAACATCTCTATCACTTCATCAAGAATCCTCTCGAACATCTCGAAGGTCTTGTCCTTGCCAGGGCAAAGGTCGCCGGAAATCCGCCGCCCGCCGTCATGGCGAAGGCAGGCCAGTTCCGGATATGCGGCCAGCACCTCACCGGAATGCCCGGGAAGTTCTATCTCCGGAATGATGTCAATATGCCTTGCGGCGGCATATTCAACAATCTCCTTCACATCGGCTTTGGTCAGATAGCCTCCGGATGCGAGCGGAGAGCCTTCCTCTGAATATTGCCTCCCCAGTTCCCTCCATTCCTCGAAGTTCCTTCCTACCCTCCAGGCCGCCTTGCGGGTCAATTCAGGGTATGCGTCGATCTGGATCCTCCACCCCGCATCATCGGTCAGATGCAGATGCAAGGTGCTCATCTTGACCGCGGCCATAGCGTCCAACTGCTTCAGGATAAAATCCTTGTCCCGAAAGTTCCTGGAGATGTCCAGCATCAGTCCCCTGTGGCGGAACCGTGGATAGTCCAGAATGACGCATCGCATCAAGATGGAATCCTTATCCATCATCATCCCAAGGCTTGTCTTCGCGCGATAAACACCAGCTTCGGAAACGGCGAAAATATCTATGCCCTTCTTTCCTACAGCCAGCTTATAAGCCTCATTCCTGGCAAACTCCGGAATATTCAATGAATTGATTTCCTTGAGGAAACGCTTGTCGCCAAGATGGACACGCACGTCACTGCCATCCACCTTTGGGAAATATTCCTCCATGAATATCTCGTACTTGACCGGAACCGGAATGATGTCCTGTGGCCCCGAAGCGGCGAATGCCGACGGCACGATGGCCATCAGCGTCGCAAGCACTATAAGTTTCTTTTTCATAAGCTGGTTGATGTAAGTAGAACTACTTGTCAATCAAGACACTTTTAATTTCCTTGAATATGTCCGTGTTGTCCATCACGCCGCCGAACCTCCAGGCGGAAGCGCCATAGGAATAAAGGATAACCGGGGACGCGGTGTGGCTTGTGGCCGAATAGTTCACCTCAAGTCCGCTCTCCCCTTTCGTGAAATCCTTGCTGCCAGGCACAAGAGTGATTCCACCTGTCTCATGGTCGGCCGTGACAATCACAAGGGTTCCTTTGTGAGTGTCAGCGTAGTCAAACGCGGAGTTGACCAGTTTGTCAAATTCCTCCATCCACCAAAGCACCTCTTCAGTATTGTTGGCGTGTGCCGCATGGTCAATGTGTGATCCTTCGATCATGGCGAAGAACCCTTTCTTGTTCTTTTCCAAAATCTCAAACGTGTGCCCGGCCAGATCAGTCAGAAGATCAGAATTGATCTCCGCCTCATCCAACTGCTTTCCCTCGTCCAACAGGCCAAGGATCGGGGTCGTCCATGTGGAATAGAACTTCTCGGGAGTCTCCACGTAGGTGAATCCGGCGTTCACAGCCTTTTCGACAAGATTCTCATCGGTATATTTCTTTTCCGTGAAATACTTCCTGCCCCCGCCGACTATAACATCTGGTTTGAATTCAATCAGATCCTCTGCTATTTTCTTCCTTTTTCCACGTTTGTCCACATGGGCATAAAATCCAGCCGGTGTGGCGTCAAGAACGTAGGATGTCACAACGATTCCTGTCGAAAGCCCTTTATTCTGAGCTAATTCAGCGATACTCTCCGGCTTGGTGCCATCCGGAAGCATTCCAAGCATGCTGTTGTTTGTCTTGTACCCGGTGGCCATCGCAGTGGCGGCGGCCGCGGAATCCGTTGTCCTGTTGTTAGCCGAATATGTCTTGACCACGGCGGCGTACTGAGCCCTGTCAAAACAGGTAGGCTCATAATTCTGGTTTATCATCCATGAGGCTGTGGCACCGAGCCCCATTCCGTCCCCGATAATCAGAATGACATTCTTAACCTTTTCATTCTTAGGGGCCTTGTCTCTTGCCACCGATGGAGTCGCCATCAAGGCAACCAACAAGATAAACGCTAGTGACTTTTTCATTCTGCTGATCTTATGTGTTATTCTTTCATGCAAAGTTAAATTAAATTCGGCAATATTCGTAAATTTGCCGTATTATGGCAAATGGCAGACTTTATCTGATACCATCCCCTCTTGGGGAATATGATCCCGCGGAAGTCATTCCGCGACCGGTGCTTGACAGACTCAAAAGCATCCGGAAATATGTCGTGGAAGAGGCGCGTACCGTGCGACGTTACCTTTCCGCGGCCGGTTTGAGAGGACACATAGGAGAACTTGAGCTGAGGGAACTCAACGAGCATTCCTCCGCCAAGGATGTGGAGGCCTTGCTTGATATGTTCTCTGACCCTGACGGGACACCGACCGATGTGGGGTTGATTTCAGAGGCCGGTCTTCCGGCCGTTGCGGATCCGGGGGCCCAGCTGGTGGCACTCTGTCATATTCGTGGAATACAGGTTGTTCCGCTTGTCGGGCCGTCCTCTCTGATGCTGGCGCTGATGGGGTCGGGACTCAACGGCCAGAGTTTCGCGTTTTGCGGGTATCTTCCGGCGAAGACCGATGAACGCCGTAAAGCGGTCAGGGAGATTGAAAGGCGTTCCGCGCAGCTGGACCAGACGGAGATATTCATAGAGACTCCATACCGGAACGATTCGATGATGGCGGATCTGCTGGCCACACTCCAGCCGCAGACGAGGCTTTGCGTCGCGGCGGACATCACCCTGCCGGAGGAGACGGTCCTGACGAAAAGCGTCAAGGAATGGAAGCGGTCGCCCATCTCCATCGGAAAACGGCCATGCGTCTTCCTGCTGCTGGCCAGCAGCGGTCACTGAGCCTGCCGAAGTGACCTACAGAATGGCAAGAGCCGGCCACTGCCCCTGTCGAAGAGACCATAAATGGCAAGAATCGGTCACCGAGCCTGTCAAGGTGACCATAAAAGAGGAATTAAAGGAATATGAGATACGACGGAATAATAGAACTTGAAGGCATGGAGTTCCATGCCTATCACGGATGTCTGGAGAAAGAACGGAGAGAGGGCAACACTTTCATCGTGGACTTTCATGCCGAGACAGAACTGGAAAAGGCGGTAAAGACAGATGAGCTCGGCAAGACCATCGACTACGGGCGTGTCTATGACATTGTGGCGGGGCAGATGGCCATTCCATCCAATCTGCTGGAGAATGTCGCGGGAAGAATTTTGGATGCCATCCGCAAGGAATTCGATGATGTTCTCTTTCTGAAAGTCCGGGTTTCCAAGAAGAATCCTCCTGTGAACGGAGTATGCGCATGGTCCCGCGTCACTGTGATGTACGGTGAGCCAATATTGAAATTTTAGGATGAGGATAGCGTTTCTGACACTCGGCTGCAAGCTCAACTACGCCGAGACATCGACTTACGAGAGAGGTTTCACGGCGAACGGCCTTGAGGTCGTCCCGTGGGAGGAGCAGGCTGATGTCTATCTGATCAACACTTGCTCTGTCACGGAGAGGGCCGAGAAGAAGTGCCGCAATGTGATCCGGAAGATGCACAGGGTCTCCCCCGGAGCCAGGATCATCGTCACAGGCTGCTACGCCGAGCTCCGCCGGAACGATCTGCTGGCCATAGACGGTGTGTCGCTTGTGTTCGGAGCCAAGGAGAAGTCCCGTGTGGTTCCTGACACAATGGAACTGATACTAAACAGCGGCAGTGATGGCACAGCCAGCCCTTCCGCGCTTCGCGCTCCATCCCGTCCCGCCTGCGGCGGTCCACCCGTTCACGAGGCCACGGGCGGCCACGGGGCTGGCAATGCCATCACTGCCGCCTCCACGGCCACCAAGACTGTGACTCATCATGGTTCACAAACCAATGAAGCAATTGACATCAATACCGTCCTTGAACAGCCCCTGCCATCGATGAATGGTTCTTCTGATCTGGAACCGATGAGCGCGGCGGAATACAAGGAGATCTCGAAGGAGACGATGGCGGCGTTCTCGTCGGAGGAAAGGACGAGGTCGTTCCTCAAGGTGCAGGACGGATGCAACAACTTCTGCGCCTACTGCACAGTGCCTTACGCAAGAGGAAACTCAAGGAATATCCCGATCTCCGAGATCATAGGGCAGGCCGGAAGGATAGCCGCTTCCGGAATCAAGGAGATCGTCATCACCGGTGTCAACACCGGGGACTTCGGCAGGACGACCGGCGAGAGTTTCCTCGATCTGCTGAAACGCCTCAACGACGTGGAAGGCATCGAACGCTACAGGATCTCGTCAATCGAGCCGAATCTCATAACGGAGGACATCGTGGACTGGATAGCATCCGGCACCAAGTTCCAGCCACACTTCCATATTCCTTTACAGTCAGGGTCGGACACGATCCTGAAAAGGGTGGGCCGCCGCTACACGACGGAATTCTTCGCCGACAGGATCGACTACATCCGCTCCAGGATGGATCCCAAGGCCGGGCAGGACGACAAACCCTTCGTGTTCTTCGGGATCGATGTCATCGCCGGACTGCCCGGAGAGACAGAGGAACTGTTCGAGGAGACATATTCATTCCTCAAGGACCGCGTCAGACCGGCGTTCATCCACGTGTTCCCCTATTCCCGCCGCCCCGGAACCGTCGCCGCCGGGTGGAAGGATCAGGTCAAGGATGCCGTCAAGACGGAAAGGGTGGCAAGGCTGGAGGCGCTGTGCGGCGGGCTGCACACGGCGTTCGTGGAAAGGAACAGGGGCAGACGCTCGCAGGTGCTGTGGGAATCCGACGAGAAGGACGGGATGATGGGCGGCTACACCGGCAACTACATCCGCGTCGAGAGACCTTACGACCCGGTGCTTGTGAATATGGTGGAGGACATCACTATCTGACTGGCTATCCGGTTTACATAACACGGGTTTATAAAACAATAGAACAATATTCCAAGATTTTTTTACGGAAACAAGAATAATTATATGCGCAAGGCAAGACTGACATTCTTAGGCACCGGCACCTCGCAGGGGGTACCGATCATCGGCTGCAAGTGCGATGTGTGCACATCACCGGACACAAGGGACAAGCGGTTCCGCTCATCCGTGTTCGTTGAATATGAGGGGCTTGGCATCCTCGTGGACGCCGGGCCGGACTTCAGGATGCAAATGCTCGCCCATGATCTCTGCCACCTTGACGCCATCCTGCTGACACACAACCACAAGGACCACACTGGAGGCCTTGATGACGTGCGCTCGCTCAACTACATCGACAAGCGCGCCGCCGAGATCTATTGCGAGCGGAACGTCCTCGACGATCTTATCAAGGAATATCCCTACGTCTTCGCTTTCCCGAAATACCCCGGAGCCCCGGAGTGGCATCTGCATGTCATTGACGAGAATCCGTTTCTGGTCTATCCGAACGCAAAGGACATGGAGCTGGTCTGGGTGCACGATGTCGGCTACCATTACAAGACTCCGGACGGAAGGCTGATCCCTACCGGCCGGAAACTGGAGGACATCATCGACAAGGCGGATCCCGCATCGATGGCCGCCTCGACGGGCGGCGTGGAGATCATCCCGATCCGGGGACTCCACGACAGGCTCCCGGTGCTCGGATTCCGCTTCGGGGACATCGCCTACATCACCGACATGAGCTTCATCCCGGAGAGTGAGTTTGAAAAGTTAAAGGGCCTCAGGCACGTGACTCTCAACACGGTAGGCTACAAGAAGCACCACTCGCATTTCAGTCTCGACGAGGCCCTTTCACTTGCTGACCGCATCGGCGCCGAACACACGTGGCTCACCCACCTGTCACACACCTTCCCACGCCACGGACAGTTCGCCAAAGACCTTGAGGATCTTTGCCGCCGGCGACACATACACTCAATAGTCAGCCCGGCCTACGATGGACTCACTATCGAATAGGATCCCCGCATCCGGGCTGGCTCGTAAATGACTCGTAAACGAGACTAATGCTGAATATTCATTAATCGGATATATTTCAGAATCAGATCGTTCCACCTGGCGTCGCCCGGCTTCTGGTAGCGGCAGTTGCCGTTAGGATCCGGCGTGAAGATGGTCTCGCCCTTAGGTGTCAGCTCGACCCAGCCGCGCTCAGACATGTAGAACGCGCTGTCGCCCTCAACCGCGTTGATGACGGCGAGCGGATCCCACATCTTCTGCCCCGTGTCGCACTGCGTAAGGGAAATTGTGATAGGAGATGAACACCACCGGACGCTCGATGCCGGAGCGCTCAAGCCCGATCGGGATGTCAGGATAGCCGTAGAAGTTGTTCAGCGCGTCCACCGCGTCGGCGTTGGCGGCCCCCATACGGTCGATCATCACGCCCAGAAGGTTGCAGCGCCCCATGTCCATGTAGCGGTAGAGCATCATCAGCGCGAAGAGGTCATCGGTAGAGCTGCCCATGTCGCATACGAAAAGAATTCTAATAAACAAGAATATATCCACGCCTGACACTTTCATTCCGCATCCCCGCAGCCGATAAAAGGATCATTCTGACACTTTATGAGTTGAAACAACTATTGGTTATATTTCAAGATATATACATCGGAACGTCGCCATTGTCAATGAGTTGACGGAGAATGTCGAGATAGTCCGGCGAATGGTTTCCGGAAGGATTGCCAAATTCGGCGACGATTTCCTCAAGGGAATATTCACCATCCTTTTCATCAATATATTCAATAAGTTTCCGCCTCGTCATCTGCTGAAGGGTCCGCGCGGGAAGGGCGGCGCGGCGGGCGCGGCACACATCGCAGGTGCCGCAGTCGGCGGCCTCGGTCTGGCCGAAATAGCGGAGAAGGTAGCGGGAACGGCACTCTGAGGTCTCGCTGACATATTCAAGCATCGCCTCCGCGCGCGCATGGAAACTCTCCCTGAGCATCGCATAGCGGGACGGCATCAGATTGACGTTGCCGGGACGCAGACGGTCATGATGAAGCACCACCACATCGGAGTGATCAGTCGGCACATAGCTGATGACATGAGCGAGCGAGAGACCATAGAGCGACTGCCGGAGCTGCGGAACGGTCTGGCCGGCGCGGCGGGCGACATATTCCTCGTCAATCTGCTGAAGGAATGAGAATATTCCCGTGTAGCTCCGCATCAGCGCCTCCAGCACATTCGCCTGCCCCTGATCCGCCAACTCAACGTCGTAGAGCGACTTCCTGTCCACATTGATCCGCACTTTAGTCGGAATGTCAACCTCCTCTGAATATGTCAGATGCTCCGTCCGCTCAAGGTATTTGAGCGCATAGAACGCCGGAGCTCTCTGCAAACCGAACCGCTTGCAGAAATCCTCGATCTTGAACTTCAGCTGACGTCCCATTCCAGTGTCGTAGGGAATCTCGAAAAACGCATGGAGTTTCTGGTACACATCCTCTATATATTCAAGAGAAGGAAAGGAGACATCCTCTATCTGCTTCGCCCGCCGCACATCGACACTGTTCCAAAGCTGCACGGCGAAGGAGCGCTTTCCGTCACGTCCGGCGCGCCCCGCCTCCTGAAAATACGCCTCCGGACTCTCCGGAAGGTCGTAATGCACCACGAAGCGCACGTCCGGCTTGTCTATTCCCATGCCGAAAGCGTTGGTGCACACCATCACCCTGACCGCGCCGCTTTTCCATGCAGCCTGACGCTCCGCCCTCGCCTGACCACCAAGCCCGGCATGGTAGAACGATGCCGAAACTCCCTGAGCCCTCAGGAACTCCGAAAGTTCCTCGCATTTGCGCCGGTTGCGGGCATAGACTATTCCCGTTCCCGGCACACCGTTGCAGACGTTCAGTATCTGGGAATATTTATCCTCGACCTGACGTACTATGTAACTGAGGTTAGGTCTCTCGAAACCACTCTTGAGCAGCAGCTTCTCCTTGAAACCGAGACGCTCCATGATGTCCTGAGCGACTGACGGAGTGGCAGTGGCCGTGACAGCGATGACAGGAGCGTCGATCCTTTCCCGGAGTTCGCCTATGCGCAGGTAATCCGGACGGAAATCGTAGCCCCACTGGGAGATGCAGTGAGCCTCATCAACAACAATGAAACTTACGCCCAAAACGTCAATATACGACCTGAACAGTTGCGTTCCAAGCCTTTCCGGAGACAGATAGAGAAATTTGTAGTCCCCGTAGGCCGCGTTGTTCAAAGCCAGATCCACCTCGTGGCGGCTCATTCCGGCATGGATCGCAAGGGCTCTCACTCCCCTGTCGTTCAGATTCTGGACCTGATCCTTCATGAGGGCGATGAGCGGAGTGACAACCAGAGTGATACCGTCCCTCATCAAACCAGGAACCTGGAAACAGATTGACTTGCCGCCACCCGTAGGCATGATGGCCAACACATCCTTTCCCTCCAACGCGGCCGTGATGATCTCCTCCTGCATCGGACGGAAGCCATCGTAGCCCCAATATTCTTTCAACACTTCTGACGGCGACATGTTCAAAAATCGTTAAACCGTTTTATCTCAACCTTTTGCGCATTTTGCTGGCAAACTATTTGCAGTGAAGCACTGCCGGCGAAGCAAATGTACGAAATTAATCGCTTACTCATTTGAGTAATGGATAAAAATTCCTTAAATTTGCCGCGCTTTTGAGAGAATAAGTTTAACTTTATAAAAACACATTTTACTATGCCTAAGATGGATTTAAGCAAGTACGGAATCAAGAGCGTGAAGGAAGTCCTTTACAATCCGACTTACGAAGTTCTCTACAACGAGGAGACAAAGCCTGAGCTTGAGGGCTATGAGAAAGGTCACGTGACCGAGCTCGGAGCCATCAACGTGATGACCGGCATCTACACCGGACGTTCTCCTAAGGACAAGTACATCGTTATGGACAAGAACTCAAAGGACACTGTTTGGTGGAACACCCCTGAGTACCCTAACGACAACCACCCGATGTCCGAGAAGGTTTGGAAGGTTGTGAAGAAGACCGCCCAGCAGGAGCTCTCCGGAAAGAGGCTTTTCGTTGTCGATGGCTTCTGCGGAACCCACAAGGACACCCGCATGAAGGTACGCTTCATCATGGAGGTGGCATGGCAGGCACACTTCGTGACCAACATGTTCATCCGTCCGAAGAACCAGGAAGAGTTCGATCAGGAGCCTGATTTCGTAGTTTACTGCGCTTCAAAGGCTAAGGTCGCCAACTTCGAGGAGCTCGGACTCCGCAGCGACACCTGCGTCGCCTTCAACGTAAGCAGCAAGGAGCAGGTTATCCTCAACACCTGGTACGGCGGCGAGATGAAGAAGGGTATGTTCTCCATGATGAACTACTACCTCCCTCTTAAGGGCATCGCAGCCATGCACTGCTCGGCCAACACCGACATGAACGGCGAGAACACCGCCATCTTCTTCGGTCTCTCCGGAACCGGCAAGACAACCCTCTCCACCGATCCTAAGCGTAAGCTCATCGGCGACGACGAGCACGGCTGGGACAACAAGGGTGTGTTCAACTTCGAGGGCGGCTGCTACGCCAAGGTCATCAAACTCGACAAGGAGTCTGAACCGGACATCTACAACGCCATCCGCCGCGACGCCCTTCTTGAGAACGTGACCGTAGACGCTCAGGGCAAGATCGACTTCAACGACAAGAGCGTGACCGAGAACACCCGTGTGTCCTACCCTATCTACCACATCAACAACATCGTACGTCCTGAGTCACAGGGTCCTGCCGCAAAGCAGGTCATCTTCCTCTCAGCCGACGCCTTCGGTGTCCTTCCTCCGGTTTCCATCCTTGATCCTGAGCAGACCAAGTACTACTTCCTCTCAGGCTTCACCGCCAAACTGGCCGGAACAGAGCGTGGTATCACCGAGCCTACCCCAACCTTCTCAGCATGCTTCGGACAGGCATTCCTTGAGCTTCACCCTACAAAGTACGCCGAGGAACTCGTCAAGAAGATGAAGAAGAGCGGTGCCAAGGCTTACCTCGTGAACACTGGCTGGAACGGAACAGGCAAGAGAATCTCCATCCGCGACACCCGCGGAATCATCGACGCTATCCTCAACCATAGCATCGACTCGGCTCCTACCAAGACCATCCCTTACTTCAACTTCGTGGTTCCTACAAAGCTCGAAGGTGTTGACACCCACATCCTCGACCCTCGCGACACCTACGCCGACGCCTCACAGTGGGAGGAGAAGGCAAAGGATCTCGCCGCAAGGTTCATCAAGAACTTCAAGAAGTACGAGTCCAACAGGGCCGGCAAGGCTCTTGTAAAGGCTGGTCCTCAGCTCTAATCGACAATTTGTCTTACATGAATATGGCTGGTCAGGGTTCCTGGCCAGCTTTTTTTTGCAAGTCACTGGAAGGTTAGATACATGTTATAGGAAACAAAGGAATATCCCCCCTTCCCGAATTTTTCACGTTACAAAAATTGCGGGAAGGGGGATATTCCTTTATTTTTAGAGATTAACGTAAGCATAGATTATGTTCTAATGGTTCGACAGGCTCACCAAACGGACTTAATCTGACAGTACAACATCCATTGCGGTCACTGAGCCTGCCGAAGTGCCGTGATGATATTTCATTAAAATCAGAAAACACGCGAGGCAAGGGTGCCGAGGTAGAGGAAGACCAGACCGAGGACAAGACTGAGGCAGGCAAGCCTCCTCTTCATTAAACTCTTATTCAATGAATATCCAGTCTTTCCTCTTCATAAAATCTCTCGAATATACTCCTAAGGCGCTCTGGATCGTGAATTATGTCCCTTAATGCCTGAAGACCGACGGCATTGCTGGATTCTGGAATATACAGTTTGAGATAACCTCCGTAGTCATACTTCTCGGCGAGATGCTCCAGCATTCGTTTCCAATGGCCTTCCTTGTCCAACTCCGGATAGTGTTCCATTCCGAACTGGACGGTACGGCGCAGAATCCTCATCGGTTCTATATCACGGTCAGCCTCGGCGACGATCTTACCGTAGATGCTTCTGGGCTCGCAGCCTGACGAGGCACGGTGATCCTCCGCTGCCTGAGCGATCGTCTCTATCTTGTCAGGGGTAAACCATTCTTTCAGGTGCGGATCCTCCCGGATTATCCTGCCGGAAGACATATGGTGCACTTCCCTGCCGTCAACCAGACCGGTGTCGTGGAAAGCGGCGGCGGCATAGAGAACGTCCTTGTCAACGTCATAGTGAACTGACATATTCATAGTCTCCTCTATCACCTTGCGGACGTGATCCTCCCTGTGCGCCTTGTCAAAAGACGCATAACGAGGAATTATTTCACTCTCGACATATTGAACAAGCCCTGGATTCAGCATATTCATGAATGATCTTGACATTTTCATTCTTGGATCAGCCTCTTCGCTCAGCCGACTGTCGAGATTGGTTCCGCTTGTGAGAGCGACTCCAGAAGCCCGGCGCAGCCTTCGGTGATGTCCCTGTAGGTCTTCTCGAAATCTCCGGTGTACCAAGGATCGGAGACATCTGAATCCTTCCCGGCATATTCCATCATCAGATGCACCTTGGACATATTCATCGGGCTGATGATCCGGGACAGAAGCCGCCTGTTCGAGGCATCCATCACGATGATGACATCATATTCAGAGGCTTCGGCATCCGTCACCCGGTGGGCACTATGCCTCCCGAAAGGGATTCCGTGCCCATGCAGCGTCCGTTTCGCCGGAGGATAGATGTCGTTCCCCTCCTCTTCGTAGGACACAGCCGCCGAATCAATCCGCACCTCCTCAAGCCCAGCCTTCCGGACCATATCCTTAAAGATAAACTCCGCCATCGGGCTCCTGCAGATGTTCCCGTGACAGATGAAAAGTACACTCTTCATATAGCGTTAAACCAACTTACTTGTTAAACTTGTCATTGAAGCAACTATTGGCAGAACAAAAGAAAAAGCCTCACAAGCTGTTGTACTCCAACATTCTTGTGAGGCTTTCTGCGGTGCGGAAGGGACTCGAACCCTCGACCTCCGGCGTGACAGGCCGGCATTCTAACCAGCTGAACTACCGCACCCTGCGACTTTGCATCCATCGTTTCTGGTTGTTTTCCTGAATGCGGATGCAAAGATAGGCATTTTTTCTTAACCTGCAAACTTTTTTACTTGATTTCTATGATTTTTTTCGCCTGAGGCACTTCCTGCTTCTGAAGCTTAGGGATGTTGACCTTGAGGACACCATTGACCACAGAGGCATTAATCTTCTCTCTTTCAACATCATCCGGAAGAACCATCGTCTGCTGGAACTTAGAATATGAGAACTCACGTCTCAGATAGTGTCCGTGCTTCTTTTCTTCATTGTTCTCCTCTTTCTTCTCCATGTTGATGACAAGATCACCATTGTCATCGAGGCTGACCTTGAAATCGTCCTTGGTCATTCCTGGAGCGGCGAGCTCGATGTCGTAGCTCTTCTCGTTTTCTAATACATTGATCGCTGGTGCCGTGGCGTTTGTCCTGGCCATCCAATCGTTGTCAAAGAAATCATTGAAAAAGTTTGGTAACCAATTCTGGTTGTTGTACTTTTTTGATACTGGTAACATAATCAAATCTCCTATTTTTATATATTCTTTATCTTTTCTTTTCCCCGTTCTTTCGAGCGGGACATCTGAGATTCAATCAATCGGCATGCCGATGCCGAAAAGGTATCAAAAGGGCGACACTATGTCACTATTCCATGACAAAGTGTCGCCTCCGGCTGTCATTATGTCGAATTTACGACATATTCAAGGACTAGAAAGGCTTCTTGAAATCCTTGAAGTTTTTCGCAAGTCCGCCTGTACTGGTCTCCTTGTAAAGGGACGGAAGGTCCTTTCCGGTCTGCTTCATCACCTCGACCACATGATCAAAGGACACGCGGTGCTTTCCATCGGAGAAAGCGGCGTAGAGATTCGAGTCAAGGGCACGGGTGGCGGCGAAAGCGTTTCTCTCGATACATGGGATCTGTACCAAGCCGCAGATCGGATCGCAGGTCATTCCCAAATGGTGTTCCAACCCCATCTCGGCGGCATATTCAATCTGCGAAGGACTGCCACCGAAAAGTTGGCACGCGGCGGCGGAAGCCATCGCGCACGCCACCCCCACCTCACCTTGACAGCCGACCTCGGCACCCGAGATGGAGGCGTTCCGTTTGACTACATTCCCGATGATCCCGGCTGTAGCCAAAGCGTGAAGCACACGAATATCCTTGAAATCATGCCCCTTCGCCAAATGGTAGAGGACTCCCGGCATGACTCCGCTCGATCCGCAGGTAGGCGCCGTCACGATGACTCCGCCGGAAGCGTTCTCCTCACTGACGGCAAGGGCATAGGCATAGACCAGTCCACGGGTCTGAAGAGTCTGCTTGTAGCCGGTAGCCTTGACGTAATACGTCGGAGCCTTCCTCGGAAGGTTGAGCGGTCCCGGAAGGACACCCTCATGGTTTATGCCCCTTTCCACGGACGCTTTCATGGCCTCCCAGACCTCCTGCAGATAATCCCAGATGTCCGGCCCTTCGCAAAGGTCAACATATTCCCAATAGCTGCGTCCTTTGTCCTCGCACCATTTCTGGATCTCCGCAAGGCGGTTCATCTCATAGACATCCGGAGTCGAGAACCTGTCGTCCGGCCTGCCCTCGGACAACGCTCCGCCGCCGACACTGTACACCGTCCACTCATCCGTCTGGTGGTCTTCGGTGTCAAACGACTTGAAGCACATCCCGTTGGGATGATAAGGAAGGAACACCTCCGGCTTCCACACAATGCTCACCGGGGCGATGCGTTCCAGCACTTCGATGATCGCCACATCCGTCATGTGTCCCTTGCCGGTGGCGGCGAGGCTTCCATAAAGCGTCACCTCGAACGAAGCCGCGTCCAAATGCCGCTCGGCAAAATCCTTAGCGGCCTTGTTCGGTCCCATGGTATGGCTGCTGGACGGTCCCTTGCCGATTCTGTAAAGTTCTTTAAGTGATTTCATAATTCTCGTTCCTATTTCTTTGAATATCCCGATGTCCCTTACCAAGCCCTCACCGCCTGAACGGCGCATTTCTGGCAAAGACGGGCATCCTTAGAATTTATGCTGTACTCCGTGTCACGCATAAGGTAGCCGTTGCCAAGGACAGATTTGCCGAGCGTCGGCCTGATCAGAGCCTCGAACCATGTGCACGCGGCCACGTAACGCCCGTACTGACGAGTCAGATGATAACCGTCACGGGTAAGCTGATAGACCTTGCATGTCTGCGGGACATCATCCTGATTATTCAGGCGGGTCCCTCTGGCGATCTGTATGGCGTCTCCGCACGGAATCACGACAGGAAGGTCAAATTCCTGTGACGCACGCCTCACACAAGCCACTATGCCGGAATACATACGTTCCTGATCGTTGTCGTACAGTTTGAACATTCCATGCGACGAGTTGGCGGCATAGGCCCAGGTCTCGTGCCAGACAATGGACGCGTGAGGATTCAGAGCCTCTTTCCTTATGATGTCAACCAATCCGGGAATCCACTCCTGATACGTGTCGTATATTCCCGTGCGCCCGGATGTCTCCTGAATGGTGATTATGTCCCACGGCTCATCCTTCAGTCCGTCAAGCAATGTGGCGTTCTTGCTGACGCTCTCCCATTTGTTCCGCGTTGACTTGTAGTAGATGTAATTGGCCAGGCCCTCCGCATACTCCTTGCAGTGTCTCTCCAACGAGCAGCCTCCGATATAGAGCCTCGCCACAATCACATTATGGATTCCGGCCGCCTCCAGAAGCCCTGGCAGGTATTCAGTACCGTCATCGGAAAAGCTGTTGCCTACAGCAAGGATCCTTAATGTGTCCGGTCTGGACGGAAGAGGATAATTCTCCATGCGTTCCCGGGCACCCATGGTGAACAGTGCCAGAAACATCAGGGCAAAACAAAAAAATCGTCTCATTCTGTGTAATTTTGATCGCTAATTTACGACATTCCTTAGGAATATTACTAATTTTGTCATTCATTTAAGGATTTAGACAATGAAAAGAACAATCACAATCATAGGTTCGGGCATGATGGGTTCAGCCCTCGCGTTCCCGGCATTTGAAAACGGCAATGAAATCAGGCTTGTCGGCACTCCGCTTGACAAGGAAATCATAGAAGAATGTAAACGTTCCGGCAAGCATCCGAAATTCGACAGGCCTTTCCCGAAAGGTGTTGAATATTTCCAGTTCGAGGACTGGCAGGAGGCCGTGAAAGGAGCGGACTTCGTCATCGGCGGAGTGTCATCGTTCGGTGTGGACTGGTTCCTGAACGAGGTACTGGCGTATCTGGATCCAGCCATGCCGGTTCTCTCCGTGACCAAAGGTCTAATCAATCTTGAGGACGGGACATTGATCTCCTATCCTGCTTATTGGAAGACCGAGCTTCTCAAGAAAGGCATACGCAGGGAGGTCAACGCCATCGGCGGCCCGTGCACATCCTACGAGCTCGTATTCCACGACCAGACAGAAGTGGCTTTCTGCGGCAAGGACACCGCCGTCATCAAGATGATGAAAGAGGCCATGCAGACCTCCTACTATCACATCTCCACGACCAACGACGTGATCGGCCTTGAGAGCGCTGTGGCGCTGAAGAACGCCTACGCCCTCGGGATAGCCCTCACGATCGGTCTTGTGAACAGACAGCACGGAGCCGAGGCCGGTCTCCACTACAACTCACAGGCCGGGGCATTCTATCAGGCCACAAAGGAGATGACCAAGCTTCTGAGACTCCAAGGAGCCGACGAGGACAGCACGGTCCTCGGAATCGGAGACCTCTACGTCACGGTGTACGGTGGAAGGACCAGAAAGATCGGCATTCTTCTGGGTGAGGGCAAAACCTACGAGGAGGCACTGGATATCCTCGCCGGGGTCACTCTCGAATCTCTGGTTGTGGCACGCCGTGTGGCCAAGGCCATCTACCGCAAGGCCGAACTCGGAATGGTCGATCTGACTGACTTCCCGCTCATGACTCATGTCAATGACGTGCTCGATCACGGCAAGGACGCCGAGTTGCCTTGGGATTCGTTCACGTTCGACAACACGAAATAACAGCTCCATTACCCGAGATACGGGCGGAGATTCCGCACGATCTCGGGAGCCCTCAGGCGGCGGAGAGATTTCTCACGGATCTGACGCACCCTTTCACGCGTCAGACCGTATCTCTCCCCTATCTCGTCAATCGTCATCTCGCGGCAACCTATTCCATAGATGGCTTTGAGAATATTCCTGGCACGTTCCGGAAGTACTTCCAAAAGCCGTCCTATCTCTATTTTGATAGACTCGGCCTCGACCCGGCTGTCGGCAGGGAGCGCATCCTTGTCCGGAATGATGTCAAGAAGAGCCCCGTCCTCGTCTTCGGAGAAGCGGGCATCGGCTGACACCGTGTTCTCCGACACTACCATCGACTCGATGATCTTGTCCGATGACAGACCTGTCATCTCAGCCAATTCCTCCGTTGTGGCCTGACGACAGTTCTTCTGTCGGTTATCGATTTAGTGATCTTGAATTGTCTCATCGCTTAAAGTTTTTCAGTAATATTCATCTGTAATACTGCCCGACAAGCGATTCCGCAACCATTTTTAAAGAAATATATCAAAAAAAAGAGTGTGGCTGAAAGACCTTCGGCCACACTCCGCTTATTCAGTCTGCTTCGGACTACTCCTCCGGAAGGAACATCGGGTCCCAGGCCGGGAGGAGGGTCGGCTTCTGGTTGAGCATATTCATAACGTCCGAAGGAACGTACTTCTTCTCGACCACGAGACGGAACATATAGTTGTCGAACCACTCGTCGGTCATAATGAGGTTGCCCTTGTAGCCGGAATCAGCCCCCCAGCTGTTCTCAACCATCCACTTCACAGGCTTGCCATCCTTGAGATCCACAGCGATGAGGGTCATCGCGTGGGACGACCCGCTGGCGTGAGTCTGCACCCTCTGGCGCTTGTCCATCGGGAATGTCGTCCCGAAAAGAGAACCGTAATCGAAGTTGTTCAGATCCAGGGTACCTTTCTGGCGATCCATGAACTTGGCCACATCGCAGGAGAAGTACATAGCCGTGTTGTCCTTGATGGAAGCGATGGCCATCTCCTTGATCCTCTCGATAGGAAGGTTGATGTAGAGCCAGTTCTGTCCGTCATAGACGTGACGGTCATAGTCGATCTCATAGACCTTGCCATATTCACGGGTAGGATCGTTCATCACCATAATGTAGTTGTTCTCAAGATCCGCTCCGACATATTCATTGTAGAAGGACTTTGGGGTATAGGTCTTGGTGCTGACGAAGTTGCCCTTTGAGTCGTAGCGTGTCCACTCGAACTCAACCGGTGGCTCACCGAGGCAGAGGACAAGCATCCTGTAGATCTCCTTGAGCATCTCGGTCTTCATCGCCGGACAGTCCTTGGCGGCCGCGTCACGCAGTTTGAGGCCGTCCTCACGAAGTTTGGTGGCGATCTGGGCGCGCATCTGGGAAGTGCTGTTGGCGCAGTAGGTCTCAGGCATCACATCGGACGGAACGACACCGTATTTCATAATGAGGTTGGACACTCCGGTGAACTGACCACCGTCCCCGATCGGGTTGCGGAACAGCCAGTCAACCTTGCGGTCGTCAAAGCTCAGTTCCTTCGTGTCGATCACTCCCTGAAGGAAAAGGTTGGCCTTCTCAAGCTGGTCGTAGAAGAACACATAGTTCTGCGAGAATGTGAACGCTCCAAGGTCATATTTGTCGATCATCCTGGATCTGAGCACATTGAGACCGGTGAACAGCCAGCAACGGCCGGAGGATTTCTGGTTGGTGCGCCCCTTGGTCTTCACCTCGTCGGAGAAATGGGTGTCGATCATCGCGATGTTCTCGGAATTGGCGGCGAGGACATTGATGGCGGCGGCGTTGAGGGCGTTGCGGACGGCCTTGTCCGAGGCCGTGCCTTCATAACCTTTACGGATTTCGGTCAGCATCTCGGCTGAGATGCCCCCGTTCCTGGACTGTTTCTGGGCGAAAGCGCCGGTTCCGCAGAGAACCAGAAGTGCAGACGCAAGGATAAATGTTCTTTTATTCATAAATATTCAAAGATTTGGGGTAAATTTAACGAAATTTTTCGGGAAAAGCCGAAGAATTGTAAGTAATTTGCAATCACAAAGCCGATTTGACGATGAAAGCCAGTCCGAAAATATTCATGTTGGCAACCGCCACACTGCTGCTCGCCTGCGCCGATCTGTTGACCGGAGGCACCGGCCTGACCGGACTGGATGCGGACATATTCCTGAAACTCAGGCTGCCGAGGATGCTGACCGCTGTTCTTGCCGGAGCGTGTCTTTCCCTGGCTGGGCTTCAGATGCAGAGCGTGTTCCGCAATCCGCTTGCCGACCCGCACATAATGGGCGTGAGCGCGGGAGCCGGAACCGGAGCGGCGATGGCCACCCTACTCATCGGAACATCGCTCCCGGCGGCTTTATCGGGATTGACAGTGGCCACCGCGGCTTTTCTGGGCGCGCTGCTGACCTCCATGCTGGTTGTCACCGTGGCCTCAAAATTCCAGAGTACCACCACATTGCTCATCTTCGGCGTGATGCTGGGGTTCATATTCAGCGCATTGACATCTATCCTTGAATATTCCGCCAACGCCGAGAGCCTTAAAGTCTTCTACAGCTGGTCGGCGGGAAGTTTCTCCGGGAGCCGGCCGGGCGAAGTGGCGGTCATCGCAAGTGCACTCCTCATCGGAGTGACGCTTACCTATATTAACAATAAAGGGCTGGACATCGCTCTTTTCGGAGATGAATATGCCAGCTTGGCCGGCGCGGACATCTCCCGGATCCGCGGCATCGCGATGATCGGGAGCTGCCTGATGGCCGGGGCGGTGACGGCGTTCTGCGGGCCGCTTGGTTTTGTCGGAATCGTGGCTCCACACATCGCCAGAGGCTCTCTCGGCACGTCCGTGCACATGAAGGTCATCCCGGCGGTGATGCTCACAGGGGCGGGACTGACCCTCGTCGCCGACATCCTTTCAAACGCCTTCCCCACTCCCCTGCCGGTCGGAAGCACGATGGCGCTGATCGGCATCCCGATCATTCTGACAATCCTGATGAAAAGGAGGTGAAAAATGCTGAAAGCAATTGAATTGACAATCGGCCACAGAGGCCAAGCAGTCAGCGGACCACTGACTTTTGAATATCCAGACGGACAGTCCGTGATGCTCCAAGGACCGAACGGCAGCGGGAAGAGCACGCTTATGAAGACGATAGCGGGACTTCTTCATCCCCTTTCGGGCGGATTCTCGGCCGGAGGCCCGGTCGCGATGGTGCCCACACATATTCCTAAAGTCAAAGGATTCTCTGTCAGAGAGTTCATCCGCACGAGCCTGTTCTCTGCATCGGGAATATTCAGGAAACTGGACTCCGGGGCGGAAACGGCGATGGAGGATGCGATCCGGACGCTCGGACTCGGCTCATTGGCCGACAAGGACATCAGCCTCATCTCCGACGGGGAGTTCCAGAAAGCCTGCATCGCCACGGCGTTGACCCGCAAGGCCAACGTTATCCTTCTTGACGAGCCCACGGCCTTTCTGGATGTGGACAACCGGATCATGGTCCTGCGCACTCTTCAAGAACTGGCGCACGGCACTGGAGCCACGGTGATCTTCTCCACGCACGACATTTACGATGGCGCGCGGTTCTCCGACGCGACACTCTCGCTCGGAGATTTTCTCTACAAGGGATAATTTTCCAAGGGTCAATCAGCTTGTGCGCAATCCTATGTCGAGCTAATTAACAAATTATATTTCAGCAAGTTGTCAAATCCTGCCAGTCAAAATCAGAGGGCAGCGTTTCAGAATTGATTGACTATCAGAATGTGGCATTCCACATTCCGATTATCAATAAATTAACATTTTGCCTCAGGGAGAAGTTTTGAAACCACGAAACAATTACGTATCTTTGTACAAACACGTGACCATTGGGATTGCGGCCACGCTTAGATAAAACTGGGAAGGATAATGACGGGAAAGATTTTCTTCATAGACGGACACGCGTTGATATTCAAAATGTATTACGCGTTTCTCCGTAGGCCGATGATCAACTCCAAAGGGGCTGACATGTCTATCCTTTACGGATTCACCAAATATATTCTTGAACTTTTAGGGCGTGAAAAACCGGACTATCTGGCCGTGGCTTTCGACCCGCCGGGCGGCACGTTCAGGAATAAGATGTACCCCGAGTACAAGGCGAACCGCAAAGAGACACCGCAGCTGGTCATCGATGCCCTTGAGCCGTTGATGGAGCTATGCAAGGCGATGAATATCCCGACCTTGATGCTGAAGGGGTTCGAGGCCGACGATGTGATCGGATCTATGGCCAAACGCTGCGCCGGAGAGGGGTTGGATGTCTTTATGGTGACCCCGGACAAGGATTACGGGCAGCTTATCGAACCGCACATCTGGCAGTACAAGCCGGGGAAGGCCGGCAACGACAACGAAATCATCGGAGTCAAGGAAATCTGTGAGAAGTACGGAATCAATTCTCCGGAACAGGTCATCGATATGCTGACAATCTGCGGGGACACGGCCGACAATGTGCCCGGAGTGAAGGGTGTCGGCGAGGTCGGTGCCGGCAAGCTGGTCGCCAAGTACGGTTCCGTCAAGGAGATATACGAGCATCTGGACGAACTGGCACCTCGGCAGAAGGCCCAGTTTGAGGATGCCCGGGACCACATCGGGCTCAGCCACGAGCTTGTCACCATCAAGACAGACATCGAGGTTGACATCCCGACCGAGAGAATGAAGGTCAATCAGAAATACGGCCCTGAATTGGCGGATCTCTTTGAGAAATACGAGTTCAATTCCCTTAACAGATTCATAGGCCACGTCGGCGCGGCGGAGAAAAAGCCTGACGCCGAGCTGCCTGAAATCGCCAAGGTGCGTCCGACGGAGGCGGTCAAGGCCGCCGTGAAGGCCGGAATGTGCTCGGTAATCACGGAAGGAGCCGACGGGGGCATATTCACAAAAACAAGAAGGATCATTGTCGGGGCTCGCTCCGGGAAGAGGATTGTCGCGGCGGAAGGTGGGGTTCAGGAGTTCAAGGCGCTGCTTGAGAATGACGCGGTGGCGAAATGCGGCGATGACCTTAAAAGGCAGATGAATATTCTGGCGGCGGGCGGAGTGACGCTTCAAGGCAGGCTTCACGACATCGCCTTGATGCACTATCTGCTTGACCCTGAGAAGAGTCACAAGATCGAAGTGCTGGCGCAAGGCATTCTGGGAGTTTCTCTTGAGGGTGTCTGCGGGAAAGATTCAGCTCCGGCCACCGGCTCACTGTTCGATGACATTCCTTCGGACGAGGTCTTAGCGGACAGGAGCAAAGAAGCAGCCGTTCTGCTGTCGCTTCAGGAAAGAATACGCGAGGATCTGATAAAGTCGTCGGCCGCGGACCTGTATGACACAATGGAAGAGCCTCTGCTGAAGGTTCTCTCCAAGATGGAGCGCAACGGGGTCAAGGTCGATCTTGATTCCTTGAAGGATTTCACGGCGCATCTTCGTGAGGAGGTCGCGTCCCGGGAGTCCAAAGTCCGTGAGATGGCCGGGGAACCGAACCTCAACGTGTCTTCTCCGAAACAGATCGGCGAGCTATTGTTCGAACGGCTGCACCTTTCCGACAAGCCCAAGAAGAACGCCAACGGGACATATTCAACGGAGGAATCCACCTTGCTTGATCTGGCGGAGAAGCATCCTGTCATCGATGAGATTCTTGAGTATCGCGCTGCCCGCAAACTGCTCTCGACCTACATAGAGCCGTTCCCAGGGTACATCGACCCTTCCGATGGCAAGATCCACACGACTTTCAACCAGGCCTTGACGGCGACAGGACGGCTGAGTTCCTCAAATCCGAATCTCCAGAATATTCCTATAAGGTCAGAGCAGGGCAAGGAAATCCGCAAGGCATTCGTGCCGAGCGACCCGGACGGTCTGATCCTTTCGGCGGACTATTCACAGATCGAGCTGAGGATCATGGCGCACCTGAGCTGCGACCAGCATCTGATCACAGCCTTCAAGCAAGGTGTGGACATCCATGCGGCCACGGCGGAGAAGATTTTCGGCATCCCTCACGAGCAGGTCACGGCCGACCAGAGACGCATCGCCAAGACCGCCAACTTCGGCATCATGTACGGAATCTCGGCGTTCGGCCTGGCGCAAAGGCTGCGGATCGGCCGCAAGGAGGCCCAGAAAATCATAGACGATTACTTTGCCGGTTTCCCGTCCATCCTCTCGTTCATTGAGGACACGAAGGCCTCGGCCCGCGAGGCCGGCTATGTCGAGACCATCTTCGGAAGAAGAAGGTATATTCCTGACATCAATTCCAAAAACGGAACTTTGAGGACACTCGCCGAGAGGAACGCCGTCAACGCTCCGATCCAAGGCACATCCGCGGACATCATCAAGATGGCGATGATCGAGGTTGACAAGGCGATGGCCGAAGCCGGCATGAAGAGCCGGATGGTTCTCCAGATCCACGACGAGCTTGTGTTCGACGCGATCCCTGAGGAGATTGAGGATCTGAAGCGGATTGTGATTGACAGGATGGAAAATGTTGTAAAACTTTCAGTACCACTAACAGTAGAATGCAATTATGGGAAAAACTGGCTCGAAGCCCACTGATGAACTGATCATCTTGGCACAAAGAGGAAACGGTCTGGCTTTCACAGCTCTCTGGGACCGTCACATAGAACAGCTTAGGTCTTACATCAAGGCCCGTTTCAAGAATATAGACGACTACGCGGCGGATGACATCTGCAGCCGCAGTTTCGAGAAAGCCTTCAGGCAGATCATGTCCTACGACCAGTACAAGAGCCGTTTTTTGACATGGCTCTGCACTATCGCCAAGAACACCGCCTTGGACACTCTGGAGCAAGAGCAGAGAGTTCATCCAAAGAACCAAATCGTCTATCTTGACGACGAGAGCAAGCCGTCCGGAGTGGAGGTCATCCCGGACCAGACGGAGGATGCGCTCAACACCTTGATCAAGACTGAGAACGAGGAGGAGCACGCGAAATATGTCGAGCGTCTTCCGGAATTATACCGTGAGATAGCCCGCAAGAGGCTCATCGAGGGAATGAAATACAACGAGATCGCCGAGGCGCTTGACATGGAGCTCAACACAGTCAAGACTCGCATCCGCCGCGCCAAGAAGATGATCGATGATCTGAGGAAGCAGGAGGAAGGCGCATGATAGGGTTCGCCGACTTCGAGGCATTTCTGAAGGCGTCGTTCCCGGACATGACTGACGGGATGGTGGAGCGTTTCCGTCTTATGGACACAGGCTACCGCGACTGGAACGCCAAGATCAACGTCATCTCCCGCAAGGACATCGACAGTCTCTATGACCACCACGTCCTCCACTCCCTCGCGATTGCTGAATATCTCCGCACACAGCGTCCGGAGGTATATTCAATGTTCACCGCGCCACTTCAGGAAGGCTCCGTGGCACCGGTTTCGTCTTCCACAAATGTCAATGCCTCCAGGGCCGCATTAAGGGTTCTGGACCTCGGCACCGGCGGCGGCTTTCCCGGCATCCCTCTCGCTGTGATGTTCCCGAACGTGAGGTTCACCCTCTGCGACTCGGTCGGCAAGAAAACAATCGTCGCCAGAGAGATTGCGAACATGCTCGGCCTTGACAACGTGGAGATCGTCAACGCCCGCGCGGAAAGTCTTCCTGGCCGTTTCGACTTCGTGGTCTCCCGTGCCGTGGCCTCCCTGACCGACTTCTATCCTTGGGTGAAAGGGAAATATTCCCAGTCCATCCTCTACCTCAAAGGCGGCGACATCAACGAGGAGATCTGCGCCCTGATGTCCCGTGAGCGCCTCCGCAAAGGCTCCGTCTCCACCTGGCCCGTCACCACCTGGCTCTCCGACCCATATTTCGCCGGCAAGTTCGTGATCGACATCCGCCGATAATTCCACAGAAATAGCCGAGCATCACCAAAGTGCCGGTCAAGAACGACTAGACTGGATTTCATCGAAAGAAAAATGATTACAATGAAAAGGATATTATTGGCATTGGCGCTGCTTGCGAACGCGCTCAATGCCTTCGCACAGGCACCAGAGTATCTGCCGGAATGGAAGGAAGGGTATCTTGACATCCACACGATTGCCACGGGAAGGGGTGACGCGGCGTTGATTGTGATGCCAGACGGGACATCGATGATGATCGACGCGGGCGACAACGCCAAGGCTAAGGACACCCAACATCCGAACGGGACAAAAAAGCCCGGAGAGTGGCAGGCGATCTACATAAAGCATTTTCTCTCACAGCTTCCGGACAAGGAAAACCTTGACTATGCGATGGTAACCCATCTTCACAATGACCACATCGGCACGATAAAGGATGCTATTCCGGGCACGCACGGCTATGCGCTTTCCGGAATCACACTCGTGGGTGAGCATATTCATTTCAACAAGTTGGTTGACAGGGACTATCCTGACTACGATTTTCCATCCAGAGACAATGTCCTCAACGCGAACAAGGGATTTATCGAGCATTACATCAACTTCGTCAACTATTCCGCGGAGCACGGCACAACGGTGGAGAAATTCGCCATCGGGAGCAAGAGGCAGTTCACGATGGTACACAACCCGAAAAAGTTCGCCAAAGACTTTGAGATCAGGAATTTAGCCGCAAACGGCGAGGTCTGGACCGGCCGTGGCAAGAAATCCGTGAAGATGTACAGCGGGGATCCGGCCCTGTTCGATGAGAATATGAATTCCTGCGCGATTCGTCTGCGCTACGGTAAATTCTCATATTTCAACGGAGGCGACCTTTCCGGTGGGAACTGGCCCATCTTCAAGTCGCTGGAAAGGGATTTCGAGACTCCTGTCGCAAAGGTCTGCGGCAAGGTCACGGTGATGAAAGCCAACCACCACGGCTATTTCGACACCTGCAACGCATTCTTTATGCAGACTTTGTCGCCCCAGGTCATCATAATCGACGCCCGAAGCCAGAATCATCCCGTGCCCACCACGATGACAAGAATATCCGATCCTCTGGTCTGGAAAGGAGACCGCGACTACTACATAACCGTGGATCAAGCCCGCAAGAAGCTCGGTGAGGAACTCTGGAGCAAATTCAAGCCGTGGGGCCACATTGTCGTCCGTGTCTATCCGGAAGGAAACAACTACCAGGTCTTCGTCCTCGATGCGGACTCAACGGACTACCGCATAAAGTACAAGTCCGAGATTGTCAATTTGTAAACGTCCCTTTTTATACTTTAGATATCGGCATAAATTTACTACTTTTGTGTCCCGGATTTGAACTATGCCACAAGTCCAAGGCTTGGGGCCGGAACGAGAGGCACGTGACAGAATTGAGCCTGACGGCAATGGGCCCGTGTGCCTCCGGAATGGACACTGAAATATTCAAAACTGTAATATTCAATGAATATGAAAAAGATCGTTAAAGTTGCGGCGGTGGGTGCATTGGTTGCGCTGGCCGCTTCGTGCGCTCCGCAGAAGATCGCGGTGACGGCGCACAGAGGATTTTGGAACTGCGAGGAGGCCGGGTACGCCGAGAACTCCATCAAATCGCTTGAACTGGCGCAGCAGAACGGGTTGTGGGGCAGCGAGTTCGATGTTCACATCACTTCCGACCTCGTTATGCTCGTGCATCACGATCCGGACATCGACGGGATGCGCATCTGGAATCACGACTACGCTGATTTCAAGGACTGCCGCCTGAAGAACGGCGAGAAGATCCCGACTCTGGACGAGTATCTGGCACAGGGAGAGAAGAGCAAGAAGACCGTGCTGGTGTTCGAGCTCAAGAAGCAGATTGACAAGGCTCACGAGGACTATATGGTCGACCAGAGCGTCAAGGCTCTCAAGGAGCACGGTTTGTACAACCCTAAGCGTGTGATTTTCATCTCATTCAGTCTGAATATGTGCGAGAGGCTCGCCGCCCTCTGCCCTGGATTCACGGTTCAGTACCTGGACAAGGACAAGAGCCCTGAGGAACTCGCCAAGCTCGGAATCAACGGTGTTGACTACCAGTACAAGGTCTTCGGAAAGAATCCGACATGGTTCAAGCAGGCCCGCGACAACAAGATGAGCATCAACTGCTGGACCGTCAACAAGGAGAAGGACATCCAGGATATGATCGATCTCGGTGTCGATTGCATCACGACCAACGAGCCGCTCCTCGTCCGCGAGAAGCTCGGCAAGAGGGAAAAGGTGAAATAATCCTATTTCTCGACGTACGACAGACAGCCTGTTTCAGTAATATGAAGCAGGCTATTTGATTTCCAGGAGTTCTGACCAGGAGGTGGAGTAGAGGCGGGAGCAGAATTCGCGGCGGATGCCGTCGGAATAGTGGCCGGGACGCTGGGTGGCAAGCCTCAGGACATTTTTGCCGGAGGTGTTGACCAAGTCCATGATCTTGGAGATGCGGTCGTCACGGTCACGGGCCTCCTGATCGAAGTCGAACAGGGTGGTCTGGATCGCGTCGGCCTCAACGATGTCGGAGACGGTCACACCGGCCCTTTTATATTCAAAGCCATTGCGGAAGACCATCCTCAACGCGCGCAGGGCGGCGGCAACTACCTCCTGGGTGCTGTTGGCGGGGACATCGAGCCTCACGCTGGCGTTCGGGAAATACTGCGGAAGGTCGTCCCGGAAGCGGTTGGTCTGGATGAATACGCCCACTGAATATGCCGCAGTGCCTTCCGAGCGGAGTTTCTCGGCGCATTTTCCGGCGAAATCGGAGACTCTTAAAGTCATCTCCTCCAGGTCCGTCACCATCTTGTCAAACGAACGGGATGTGCAGATGCTCTTGCGCTTCTCGTCACGCTCGTCCTCGATCATCCGTCTGCCCTGAAGCTCGGACCAAGTCCTCACTCCGCCTATTCCCATCATCCCACGAACCCACTCGCATGGCCTCTTAATAAAGTCCAAGGCCGTCTTGACCCCGACGGACTCCAGCTTCGGAGCGCCTCGCCGACCTATTCCCCAAACCTCTTTTATCGGAGTCAAAGCCAATGCCTTGCGGATCTTCTCTTCGGAATCGATGACACAGACGCCGCGGTACCCTTTGTACTTTTTTGCGAAATGGTTGGCGACCTTGGCAAGGGTCTTTGTTTCGGCTATTCCGATGCTGACAGGAATGCCCGTCCAGCGACGGATCCTCGTCACCAAAGCCGAGCATATTCCCGGAATACGCTCCTGCGCGACACCGTCCATATCCATATACGCCTCATCGATTGAATAAACTTCCAGCCGCGGGGCCGCCTCCGCAAGGATCGACATCACCCGCGCGGAAAGGTCGCCATAGAGGGTGTAGTTGGACGAGCGCACAACGAGTCTCCCCTGCTCCACCAGATAGCGGACCTTAAAGAACGGAGTCCCCATCTTGATGCCCATCGCCTTGCTCTCGTTGCTGCGGGCCACCACGCATCCGTCATTGTTGGACAGCACCACGACCGGACGGCCTTCCAACTCCGGCTGGAAAGCCCTCTCGCAGGACACGAAAAAATTGTTGCAGTCAACTAACGCGTACACACCTTCTTGATGACGTAGGTCACAACTCCCCAGACCGTAAAATCATTGGACTCAGTCACTTCGATGGGAGGATATTTCTCATTGGCCGGAAGCAGCCATATTCTTTGATGCTTAAGAATATCATAGGACACGCCCGGCTTGGAGGCCTTGACAGAGCGCGATGCATCGGCCGGATCCCTGAAGGAGATGAACTTCAAGGCGAATTCCCCGCCGATGAAGCAGACGGCCATATCCCCTTCCCTCGGCTCGATCGACTTGTCCACCACCAGCACGTCACCCTCGTTCACATCGGCGTCCACCATCGAATCGCCGACCACACGGGCGAAAAAAGTCGCCGCCGGATGCCGCACCAACTCCTTGTTGAGGTCGATGAACGAATTGATGTAGTCCTGCGCCGGCGACGGAAACCCAGCGTGCACGCCGCTTTCCATCATCGGAGCGAATGCCCCTTTCTTATCCTCTTCCGCAGCCATTTATGAATATATTCTCAAGTTTTTATGAATATGCCTGTTCCGCTTTCTCAAATAGTCCATGACTAAAGCTCCGGCACAATGTACTTCCAGGCCAGTTCGAGCGGCTTCACACTGGAATCAAGATCACCATTGAGGAGCGCCATAACCTTTGACAGATCCTTAAGGATGTTGTCAGCGTCAAACGGCATCGCAGAGGTCATCACGATCACGGCCTTCTTATCAGGAATCACAACGATATATTGTCCGAAAAGTCCTACGGCCATATAAAGTGACCCGTCGGAACGGGTTCTGATCTGGTAGCCGTAACCGGTCGTGGAGTAGTTCTGACCATTATTCATCCGGTCCTTGATCTGATCTTTGACGGCCTCCTTGAGATAGTCCTCAGGGATGATCTGCTGCCCGTCCCATTTCCCGCCGTCCAGCAGGAGACGGCCGAACGCCAGCATCTCGTCAGTGCTAAGATGCAGTCCCCAGCCACCGGCTGTCACTCCATGGATATCCTCCCACTCAGGTCTGTCCAGCCCCATCGGCTTGAACATCCTTTTGTAGAGATAGTCGGCCATCGTCTCCCCGGTCTTTTTTGTGATGATCTCCGAAAGCATACAGGAAGAGAAACTGTCGTAGCAGAATTTCTCTCCCGGAGCCGCGTCGAATGGATATCCAAAGAAAAGTTCCGGCAGCGTGGAGTCATATTTTGTCAGCAGCCCGGAGACATCAACCCATTCATTATGAATATACTTGAGTGAGCCGAACGGATCCTTTTTGAAATATTCAGTGGCATATTCAACCGTCGGATCCTTTTTGTGGCCGTTCGCCATAATCAGCAGATGCCTGACTGTCAAGGCCTCAAGGTTTGCCTTCTGCGCGTCCGTCATATTCTTTTCCGCCTCGGCGACTTCCTCGGGGAACATCGGCGCGACCTTTTCGGACAGGCTCAGCTTGCCCTCCCCGACCGCTATCCCGACAGCCATTGAGGTGAACGTCTTGGTAACCGACCACATCTGTCGCCGTGTGTCATTGTCAGAGCCCTTGGGCCATTCTCCCGAAGACGCATACCCCTCCTGCCAGACCGCCACGCCATTCAAGGTTGACTCCGTCCTGGCCGCCTCCGACATCATAGTCCTAACGGCCGCCCTGACCTTAGGATTCTCGACAAGTTGCTCTCCCGTACCCGGATCGGGCACCGGATCCGTATTATCCTTCGAACACCCAGCCGCCAGCAGTGCCACCGCCGTCAGCACCCCATAGAAAAATCTCTTGTTCAGTTTCATAACGTAATTCTCCTCTCGTACCCACAAATATACTCATCTTTTCGCACAAAATCACCGCACCGCCTCCGTCACCACTTCCGGTCGGTACACCCAAAGTCACTTTCCTGTACGAAACGGCAGCAAGGCGGAGGTTGGTACACCAGAGGGTGTTTTCCTGTACAGAACACCGTGTTCCTCATCGCCACCGCCATCCTCAAGAACTTCTTCCTTCACCTTCTTGACGTCATCGGCGGACGGGTCAAAGGGCTTGATAGGACCGCGAGGCTCAAGCGGTTCCTGCGAATGTTCGTTGTCGTGCCCGCAAAGTGGATAAAATCCGGACGCAGAAACGTGCTCAACCTCTACACTAAACGGCGAATCTTTCTCGAACTTGTCCGCTAAGGCACCTGAAGACGATGTAAATCCCGACAACTCGCCGCCCAGGCAACTCTGGGCGGCGCCGACGCGTGGAACGCACTTGAAAAAGTCATCGCTTGGGGTGTCCTGAATGAAACAGGAAGTCTCATCATGAAACATCAATGGTCAAGCCGATGTGAGAATGAGGCGAGCGAAGCCGTCAAGAGGACTGGTCGGACAAAATAGTTTGGCGTTTTGAGGTATTGCCTATTCTGCCTATTTAGGATTATTTTAGGATTATTTTTTGTATATTTTTGTATATCTATAATAAAATGTTATATTTGTAGAAACTAAAAAAACGTTTTAACCTTGATTTCTATTAACAAATCAAGTTGCATATTTGCAACTATTATCAGCTTCATGCTGATCATACTAACCCTTTCGTGCTCAGAGCATGAAAGAATACTCTCTAAGAGAAATGATGTGCAGGAAAATTATCTGCAATTGTCCTCTTACCAAAGTTTTGATTGCCTATCTACCGAAGACATTTATACGCTATCCTTAGCAATTAAGAGATTCGGAATTTACATCGACGGTAACGATCTGAAATACAGAGCTGAATCCGCACAGCAAATCAACATCGATCCTGAATTGTATACTATAATAGAGGGGTTTATCAACAAAGAGCAAATTAAAACAAGATCTTATGATAATCCAAGTGACTGCGTAGCTCAATCTCTAGCTCTATGTGGAGGAGCATCCTATGAGACAATTAACGCATACATAATAAGCGAATTTGGGAATGATGGAGTACCTGCAGACAAGATATTTGACGTTATTAGACATTTCTTTCCCAAAGCACAACCTCATTACTTAGACACAAACGACATTGATTTTTCAGCAAGCATTATGACCACTGTTGGGGTTATGTACACAGAAAATCAATACTCATTACACATGGTAAACATTGATTATATTGATTCTCTCGGCTATGTTACATACTTTGACAAACAACAAGGGTAGTATTGGCTACAACAACGCCACTGATTATTCCGTATTCTACACAAAAGAATAATATAATACGAATATACTAAAAAATTATAACACTATGACTAGGACAAATGCTCGGCTGCTGTCAACACTAGCGCTCGTACTGACACTTGCAGTCACACAACAGGCTTATGGTCAGGTTGACTCGATCATGGACAAGCAATATGAATGGTGCGGAATCTCAGTAAAGGTTCCGGACGGTTTTCGCGCGGAGGAGGCCGACATGATCTGGAAACCTAACAAAACCTTTGAGCACAAGCACTCTGGGCGCTTCATCAATGTCATGGCCAAAAGCGATGACGGCAATTGCGTTCTGCTGTACACAAAGGCATTGCATAGGCTTATCAAGAAAGGTAAAGAGGACCGGATGGACGGACAGATGGCCCTGATCAGCAGAGAGATGATGGAGGGCATGGGAATCTTGGACGAGTCCGGGATGACAACACTGGAAAACAGCGACTCAAACGACCTGTTTTACACTGAGGAGCACATCACCAGAATCACCGGAGAGTCGGTCAGGAAAATGACGGGAGCCGACCTGGTCTGCTTCTACGACCTTCCGGTCGAGAATTCTGAATTCACCAAAGAATCCTCCAAACTGGATGGATTCCAGCCGAAAACTCTTACAAGAATCCACATCATCAAGGAAGGTGGCGCTCATTATGACATCATCATGCTCCTGAACGAATCTGGGACAAAATTCAAATGGACTTACCTTCAGGCATTCCTGGAAAGCATCAATTTCGATTCCAAGCGCATCAGTCAGACTTGGGAAGTGATTGATTGATGACAACAAATCCCGGCCAGCTACCGAACTACTGGCCGGGATCGTTATATTAAATAAATCAAGACTATTCAGCCTCAGAAGTCTCGCCTGCGGTCCCTTCATGCGGCTCATCCTCCACATCGGCTCCGGAGAGGGAGCGGGCGGCGGCCACGGCGCAGTTGATGCCGTCGATGGCCGAGGAGACGATGCCTCCTGAATAGCCGGCGCCCTCACCGCAAGGGAGAAGTCCAGGGAAAGAGTCCGCCTCGCAGTTGCGAGGATTCCTCGGAATACGGACCGGAGACGACGTCCTGGACTCGACACCGATGAGAAGCGCGTCATTCGTGTAGTAGCCGCGCATGGTTTTCTGATTGACGAGCGGGAAGACATCCTGAAGCCTCTCGGCGATGAACGGAGGAAGAATCTCGTGCAGCGGAGCCGGAACGACACCCGGCTTGTAGGAAGTCTCCGGAAGATCCTCCGAATCCTCACCCTCGCAGAAATCCACCATCCTCTGCGCCGGAGCGACGAAAGGATTCTCCGAATCGGAATGCTCGTGGGCATATTCCCACATCTTCCTCTCCACATCCTTCTGGAACTCAAGGCCCGCGAAAGCGCCCTTGTCGGCATATTCCTCCGGAATGTCCTCAGGATTGATCTGCACGACCACGCCGGCGTTGGCGAACTTGCCGCTTCGCGCCGAGTTGGACATTCCGTTCATCACGATGGTCTCAGGTTCGGTCTCCGAAGGCACCAGAACGCCGCCCGGGCACATACAGAACGAGAACACGCCACGGTCGTTAACCTGCTCTGTGAATGAATATTCCGCCGCCGGCATACCCGGTTCCCACTGGCCGTGGTAGCGGATGTCGTTGATCAGGGCCTGTGGATGCTCCACACGGACTCCCATCGCGAATCCCTTGGCCTCAAGGGCGCAGTCCTTGGCGACAAGCATCTCGTAAATGTCACGGGCGGAATGACCGGTGGCAAGGATGACCTTCTTCGCTGAATATTTCTGGACGCTCGGCTTGCCGGTTTTCGTAAGGTTCTCAGAATCAAGTGCCGAAACCTCGATCGTGCCGTCCTCATTGCGGGTCATGTCGGTGACCTTCGTGCCGAAATGATATTCACCGCCCCTGGACTCGATGCACTGGCGGATGTTCTCCACGACTTTCGGGAGACGGTCCGTGCCGATGTGCGGGTGGGCATCGACGAGAATCTGAGGGCTTGCGCCGAAGTTCACGAACTGGTAGAGCACCTCTCTGATGTCACCCCTCTTCGAGGAGCGGGTGAAGAGCTTTCCGTCGGAGAATGTGCCGGCTCCGCCTTCGCCGTAGCAGAAGTTGGACTCAGGATTCAGGATTCCCTCGCGGGTGAGTTTCGCCATGTCGAACTTGCGGTCGCGCACGTTCTTGCCCCTCTCCAGAATGATCGGCTTGAAGCCGAGGGTCAGGAGCTTGAGGGCGGCGAACATTCCGGCGGGACCGGCTCCGATGATGATCACGGGGTCGGCGTCGGTGACATCCTTATATTCAGGAATCTCGTAAGGGACGTAAGATTCAAAGCGGTGGTTGTAGCCCTCGATGCGGTAGCGGTAGATCACATCGTTGCGGGCGTCGATCGAACGTTTGGCGATCACGCAGGTCGCGTCGGCGTTCGGGAAGGTCGGTTGGTAGGACTTTGTCGGGTCAATCACGTTGATGACCGCGTTGCCGCGGAGGTTCATCTCTCGCGCCGCGACTATCCTCACGTCATCCGGCCTGAGGTCACGGCCAACCCTACCTGTCATTTCAAATTCAATCATATTCTTTTCCTAAAAGCAGATTTTTTTCCTATTATACAATATTATCAAAATTTCAAGCGATCAATTCCTTTCACGTTACCCTCACCCTAAATCCCTCTCCTCGGGAGAGGGGATGCGCCTTGCGCACCCCACAGGGCCTTTCACGTTACCCTCACCCTAAATCCCTCTCCTCGGGAGAGGGACTTACCTGAACCACAAGTGGTTCAGAAAGGTTCGTCATTGGAACATTTCCTATCATATTCATTATTAATAATCCGCGATGCGGGAGACGGGGGCGATGTCAAGGGGGGTGCGCTCGCCAGCGAGGTAGTGGAACCAACCGGCTATGGCGATCATCGCGGCGTTGTCGGTCGTGAACTTAAACTCGGGGAGATATGTGTTCCAGCCACGCTTGCGGCCCTCCTCCTCGATCCGGGAGCGGAGCCCGCTGTTGGCGGAGACTCCCCCGCCGATGGTCACGTCCTTGATCCCGGTCTGTCCCGCGGCCTTGATCAGCTTGTCCATCAGGATGTCTATCAACGTCTTCTGGAAGCTGGCGCAGATGTCCTCCTTGTTCTTCTCCATAAACTCCGGATCCTTCGCCATCTCGTCACGCACGAAATACAGCAACGAGGTCTTCACTCCGCTGAAACTGTAGTCCAGCCCCGGAATCTGCGGCTTCGCGAACTTGAAGCGGTTCGGATCCCCCAGTTTGGCCAGCCTGTCGATGACAGGGCCACCAGGATAGCCAAGTCCCATCATCTTGGAGCATTTGTCAAACGCCTCACCCACAGCGTCATCGATCGTCTGGCCGAGAATCTCATAGTCCAACGGGCCGTTCACCTTGACAATCTGCGAGTTGCCTCCGGAGACCAGCAGACAGAGGTACGGGAACGCCGGCTGGCGGTTCTCCTTGCCCTCCTGCTTCACGAAGTCAGCGAGAATATGCCCTTGAAGGTGATTGACCATAATTATAGGAATATTCAGGGCCACGCCAAGAGCCTTGGCGAACGATGTGCCGACAAGCAAAGATCCCAGAAGCCCGGGGCCACGGGTGAAAGCTATGGCCGTGAGGTCCGAAGCCTTGATCCCGGCCTTGTCCAACGCCTGGCTTACGACAGGCACGATGTTCTGTTCGTGGGCTCTGGAGGCGAGTTCAGGAACGACTCCTCCATAATCCTTGTGGACCTGCTGGCTCGCTATAACGTTGGAGAGCAGGAATCCGTCCTTGATAACGGCGGCCGATGTGTCGTCGCAACTCGATTCGATTCCAAGGATATAATCCGACATATTCTTCAAAGACTTTTTATCGAACGGCAAAGATACAACTATTTTCGTCAATCCAACGGATATTTAGTATCTTTGTTGTTACAAGCCTCCGGACGCACATCGCCGTGGCTTGCGGTTATTGAAGAAGGCTATCAAGATATTCCGGGGCATCATTGTGGTGACGGCCTCCGTGCTTTTCGCCTGCTGGATTCTGTTGCAGACTCCGGCGGTCCAGACTTTTGCCGCAAGGAAAGCCGTGGAGGCTCTGGGAGACGCGCTGAACGGACGCGTGGAATTCTCAAAAATCCACCTGAAGCCTTTCTCTGCGTTGGTACTCAATGATGTGGTCCTAATCGACAACGCCCCCGTGACAGACTGGAACGGCGAGCGGCTCGACACTGTCGCCAAAGCCAGATCCATTGTCACCACATTCTCCCTCAAAGGATTAAGGAATGACGGGACGCTCCACATAAAAAGGCTCAGTGTCAACGACGGCATGTTCGTCTTGGCGAAAGACGAACGGGGCGGCAACATAGGACGCCTTTTCAACAAGTCCGAGGAAAAGAAAGAAAGCGCCCCGCTCACAATCAGGCTTGACGCGGACAGGGTCAGAGTCAAGAATTTCCGTTTCCGGCTTGTAAACAAGACAGGCACATCCCCGCTCAAGGAATATGGCATAGATTGGAAGAACCTTGATGTCACCGCTCATGACCTTCAAGTCCAAAATCTCAGTTACTCTGACGGGCGCACCGCCGGCACGGTGAAGAACCTGAGCGCAAGCGAGAGAAGCGGCTACGAAATTCTGGCCATGTCCGGAAAAACCACAGTCGGGAAAGACAGGACCTCCATCCGGAACCTGCATATTCTTGACAAGTGGTCAGACATAAGCATGACTGAATACGCCATGGAATATGCCGGTGTATCCTCCTTCTCCAACTACATAGAAGAGGTCGTGATGACGGGAAACATATTCAACAGCAGGGTGGATTTCAAGAGCATTTCCTACTTTGCCCCGGCCATGGTCAAAATGAAATCCGTGATAAACCTCAGGAAGGCTGACGTGAATGGTTCCGTCAAAGACATGTATATCAGGAACTTCGACTTTCACGAGACGTACAGCGGAGTCTCAGGGTCCATTGACGGAAGACTTTCCGGGCTCCCGAGCGCGAGCGGCATGCTGCTGGATTTCAGACTTGACAACCTGGCGTTCACCACAGACGAGCTCGGAACCTTCATAAGGGGTTTCGCTCCAGGCGCGTCCATAGATCTGTCCAAGTTCGCTCCAGGGACTAGATTCACGTTCAACGGAAATGCCAACGGAACACTTAACAGACTGAAAGTAAAAGGCAACATAACATCTTCGCTGGGAGCGCTGACCGCAGATGCCTATATCCGGGACATCCTGACAAAAGGAAAGGCCATCGGAATGGGCGGAAATGTCTCCGCCAGAAACCTTGACATAGGAAAACTTGCCGGAGTCAAGCAAATAGGTGAAGTGACTCTCAGGGGTGCCATGGGAATGACCGTCGGGCAAGGAAGGACCAGCATTCACATAGACACGCTGTCCGTGGAGAAATTGTCGGCGTTGGGTTACGATTATTCCAATATCGTGGCGGCTGGGACATATTCAGACAACGCTTTCGATGGCCGCATCGTGTGCGGCGACCCGAACCTGAATTTCCTCTTCCAAGGTCTGTTCACACTCTCGGACAAAACCCGTAACGGACTCTATAAATTCTATGCGTCAATCGGTTACGCCGACCTGCATGCATTGAGACTGGACAAGAGGGAAAACTCCAAGATCTCCGGAAGAATCAACGCCAACTACATGAACATCAGCCGAGGAGACCTCATCGGGGACCTCGATGTACTGGGGCTTACTCTTGAGAACGACAACGGCTGGCACGAGATCGGAGACATCTGTGTGAAATCCCATTCCAACAACAACGTCAACCGGGTCAACGTCACGTCAAGCTTCATTAATGGCGGTTACGTAGGTTCGAAACCCTTCACAAGCCTTATCAGAGACGTGCAGGGGCTTACAGTTCAGAGGGAACTCCCGTCGCTCTACAAAGGGAAGACGGCCGATTGGAAAGGCGATGAATATGACCTGAGTCTGGATGTTGCCGATGCAAGGGACGTCCTGTCGTTCCTGAAGCCTGGACTCTACATCGCCCAAGGCACGAAAGTGCGTCTGAACGTGGCCGGTGACGGTAATGTGACAGCGTCCGTAAAATCACCGAGAATCGCCTTAGGCAAGGATTTCATCAAGGACATCAACCTGAGCTTTGACAACAAGGACAGCAGCCTGAACGCGACAGCGTCTTGTTCAGCGATCACTATGTCCGGACTCAGTCTATTGGACGACAACCTCATTCTCTATGCCAAAGGAGACAGTTTCGGAGTCGGATTCACCTACGACAACGGCACCGGGCGCGCCAATAAAGGTGAGCTGTACCTCACAGGAAAACTGGGACGGTCGCATGGTGGAGAATTGACGGTCAACGCCAAGACACTTCCTTCCTACATCTGGTATGAAGACGCCACGTGGAATGTGTCGGGATCAGCGATCAACGTGATCGGGAAAGACATCAAGGTTGACAATCTGACAGCCGTGTGCGCGGATCAATCGGTGCAGGTTGACGGAGGATATTCATCAACCAGAAAAGACACGCTTTCAGTCAATCTTGTAAAGTTCGATCTTGGCATCCTCAACAAATTTCTCGGAGAGAACTTCGGAATATCCGGTCTCGCCACAGGCCATGCCATCATCTCCTCGCCGTGGAAAAGCAACGCCGGCCTTATGATGAGACTGACTTCTGATTCCACCCAAGTGGCCGGACACCGAATGGGAACATTGCGCCTGGCCAGCTCGTTGGACGACAACAAGATGCGTGTCATCGCCAGAAATGACATCAACGGAATCACCACGCTTGGCGTCAGCGGGGATTATTTCCTCGACAGACACACGATAGACGCCACCGCGGATTTCAACGGCATGGACGTCGGATATATAGCCCCGGTGCTGGAGTCCGTGTTCAGCGAGATGGGCGGTGCGATGAGCGGCAGGGTCCATGCCCGCGGCCCGCTGGGCTCGCTCTCCCTGTCCAGTGAGGGAACCACTTTCGACAATGTGCTGCTGAAGGTCGGCTTCACGAATGTACCTTATTATGTCAACGGACCGTTCTCCGTCACCAATCAAGGCTTGTTCTTCGATGGCGTAACGATCAAGGACCGTTTCGACGGCACCGGAACAATCTCCGGCGGGTTGCTGTTCGATCACCTGAAGGATTTCAGGCTGGACACAAGGATAAAGATGCAGGGCATCGAGGCTATCGACATGACGGAGAGCGACAACCAGGCGTTCTACGGTCATCTTTTCGCCAGCGGCGATGTCCTGGTCAAAGGGCCGTTCGATGCAGTGCAGTTGGATGTCAACGTCCGAACTGACAAGAACGGACGCATACATATTCCTATAGACAACGCCTCCAACGATGGTAAAAACAACCTCCTGACATTCAAGCAGGCCCTCAAGGAAGTCTATGTGGATCCTTACGAGGCAATGATGAGCAATATGGAGCGGAACCGTGGCAAGGGCAGCGACTTCGGGATAAAGCTCAGGGTAAACGCAACTCAGGGCACAGAGGCGTACATCGAAATCGATAGGGCCGCCGGGAACGTGCTGAACGGCCATGGTCAGGGAATAATCGACATCGAGGCTCGCCCGGGACGAGACTTGTTCACGATTAACGGCGACTATACCCTGCGGTCCGGTAATTTCCACTTCAACGCCATGGACATCGCCAAGAGAGACTTCACCATCTCGGACGGCAGTTCGATCAGGTTCAACGGAGATGTGATGGACAGTGACCTGGACATCAAAGGAATATATTCCACAAAGGCTTCGGTGGCCACCCTGCTTGCCGACACGACGACAGTTTCGGCAAGGAGGACCGTAAACTGCGGCATCGGTGTCTCCGGGAAACTCCGCGAGCCGAAACTATCCTTCTCCATCGAAGTCCCGGATCTGGATCCGACCACGAAATCAAGGGTGGAAAGCGCTCTCAACACAGACGACAAGGTGCAGCGTCAGTTCCTGTCGCTCCTGATCTCGGGCAGTTTCATGCCGGAAGAGCAGTCCGGTGTCGTGAACAACACGAACATGCTCTACTCCAATGTGGCGGAAATCATGGCCGGACAGCTGAACAACATTCTTCAGAAACTGGACATTCCGCTTGACCTCGGACTGAACTACCAGTCCAGCGAAAGCGGCACCAACATATTCGATGTGGCTGTATCAACGCAACTCTTCAACAACAGGGTAATAGTCAATGGCAATGTCGGGAACCGTGAATATGCCAAATCCTCCTCATCATCGGACGGTGATGTGGTCGGTAATCTGGATATCGAGATCAAGCTTGACAAGTCCGGCCAGCTGAGACTGAATCTGTTCTCACATTCGGCGGATGACTACACCACCTATCTGGACAACACGCAGAGAAACGGTGTCGGAATCGCCTACCAGAGGGAGTTCAACACGCTAAGGGAGTTCTTCCGCAATCTGTTCACGGGCAGGAAAAAACGGGAGCAGAGGGCGGCGGCCTATGACAACGGACCTCGGGAACTTAAAAGGATCTCCATCTTCAAGGATGGAGATCAAGGAGAATCAAAGAAAAAGTAAACAATTAATATTCAGGAATATGATAACAAACATCGCATTGGTGGCTCATGACTCAAGGAAGCAGGAACTTTTGGATTGGGTACGTTACAACGCTGGTTCCCTCAAACATTGCCATCTGTTCTGCACCGGCACGACCGGCCGTCTTGTTTCCGAGGCGCTGACAGAGAAACTTGGACCTGAGGCTCCGCCTGTCGTGTGCATGCTCAGCGGGCCGCTCGGCGGTGATTTCGAGATCGGTGGCATGATAGCCGAGGGAAAGATCGACATGTTGGTATTCTTCTGTGACAACCTCATCATGCAGGGGCATCAGAACGATGTGATGGGCCTGACCCGTCTCGCGTCCTTGTACAACATCCCGTTCGCAACCAACCGCAGCACCGCTGACTTCATCATCTCCTCCCCTCTCTACACCAGCGAGCACTACAAGCGCATAATTCCAAACTGCATCGACTCTTACAAAAACCGCAAGTTATAATCCCCTCTGGGGCTGTCACGATAGTGACTGGGGTTGAATAAGGAACAAAGTTCCGGCCTTTTTTGCCAAACCGCCCGGAGCGGAGCGACGCAAGGGGTCTGGGGAATCCGGTCCCCAGTGCCCCTCCTGGGGCTGTCACGCAGTGACTGGGGTTGAATAAGGAACAAAGTTCCGGCCTTTTTTGATAAAATCAAAAAAGGCCGGAACTTCACAGCCCCGACCTTTCCCACTTAATACAAACCTAATTATGAATAAAACGTATGATAAACAGTCCCCATAGGCTAATAGATTAGAAAGATAAAATCCTATTAGAACCAATTAACTCTTTGTCCTTCCTTATGCATTATCAGTGCCAAATCGACTTTTCTTTCGAATATTATGACAATTTTGCCAAAAATCAAACATAAAGCATCAGTTTTTAAAGGTTGTCCCAAATTCTTCACACTGCCAAAATCCAAAAACCTTGAAATAATGGGAAGAGATGCCTATCTTTGAATATTATTAATAAGGAATATGAAGATCGGCATAGCACTCACGACACTGACACTTCTGCTGGCACACCCCCTGTCAGCCACTCCGGACACGGACTCCACACAGACATATTCATTGGTCAGAAAGGCGGACACATCCGCGCTTGTAAAGTCTTTTCAGACACCGCCGAAAGACGCAAGGCCGCAGGTTTGGTGGCACTGGATGGACGGGAACGTCTCAAAGGAAGGCATCCGCAAGGACATCGAATGGATGAAACGCAACGGGATCGGCGGCTTCCACCAGTTCGACGCGGGCGGAGTGAATATGCCGAGAGCGGCCAAGGTCAAACTCCCCTACCTCAGCGACGGTTGGAAAGACGCTTTCCGGTTCGCGCTGAATCTGGCCGACTCGCTGGATATGGATGTCACTATCGCAAGTGCACCGGGCTGGAGCTCGACCGGCGGAACGTGGGTGAAGCCGGAGGATGCGATAAAGAAACTCGAATGGAGGTCAATCGACACCAGAGGAGGCAAGATTTCCGTGCAACTTCCTGACCTCTACAATGTTGTCGGCCCGTACCAAGACTATCACACAGACAACGACCGCATCAAGATAGAGCCTTATGGCAAGGATCTGTACGTCCTCGCTGTCAGGCTGCCATATTCAGACAAGTCGATGAACGCACTCGGAGCGCAGGTCAGCAAGAGCGAATCCACAATCAGCGTCGAGTTCCGGAAGCCGCAGACAATCAAGTCTCTGACATTAAAGACAATGGCTATGGGCGACAGGCCGAGAACCGGGAAACCGGAATGCCGGAATATTCTCGAATGCAGCGACGATGGGTTGAAATGGCGGAAGGTCTGCGACATTGAGCCGACCGTACTGCCATACCTGACGGTGAACGTTCCTCCTACCTGCGCCCAATTCTTCAGGGTCAAAGGCGAGAAGCTGGAGTCACTGGAGCTGTTCACGGTAATGAAAATCAATCACAGCCAGGAACTTGGCGGATTCGGAATCATCCACGATTTCTGGAAATACCACACACCGTATTCAAAGGACGCGATCAGGACCTCGGACATCATCGACCTCACCGGGAAGATGACCGCGGACGGAAAACTGGAATGCTCGCTGCCGGCCGGACGCTGGAGAATCTACCGATTCGGATGGTCGATCACCGGAAAGATCAACCACCCAGCCTCTCCGGAAGCGACAGGGCTGGAGGTTGACAAGCTTGATCCGGACGCCTGGATGAGATATTTCCGAACCTATCTCGATCTTTATAAGGATGCGGCCGACGGGATGCTCGGCGAAAAAGGCATCCGATATCTGCTGGTTGACAGCTACGAGGCCGGGGCATATACCTGGACACCGAAGCTCGCCAAGGAGTTCAAGGCGCGCCGGGGCTACGATCTGCTGCCGTGGCTGCCGGTGCTCGCGGGCGAGATCATCGGCAGTTCCCAGATGAGCGAACGTTTCCTCTGGGACTGGCGCCGCACTCTCGGCGAACTGTTCTGCGAGAACTACGACAGAATCAATGAGATAATCAATGAATATGACCTTGCTGGCCGCTACACGGAATCCCACGAGGCAAGCCGTGCCTACACCGGAGACGGAATGGATCCTAAGATCAAGGCCACGATTCCGATGGCGGCGTTCTGGATGGAGAACACTCCGACCGGATCGGCCGTGCCGTCAGCGATCTGCGACATCAGGGAATCAGCCTCTGTGTCACATATTTACGGACAACGGCTCGTGGCTGCGGAATCCTTCTCCGTGAACGGGGACGAAGGAAGGGCGTACACATATTGCCCAGAGAATATGAAGTATATCGCCGATGTGGGGCTCAGCGCAGGTGTCAACAGGTTCGTGATCCACGAGTCCGCCTCGCAGCCGAACGACCAATATCTCCCGGGCCTCCAACTCTTCCGCTACGGGCAGTGGCTGCACCGGAACGAGACGTGGGGTGAATATGCATGGGTACTGACCGACTACCTTGCCCGCTCCAGCTCGATGCTCCAGCAGGGAAACTCCGTCGCTGACATATTACTATACTACGGAGAGGACTTGAATATCACAGGGCTCTACGGTGGACAGGCTTTCAGCAGTCTGCCGCAGGTTCCTGACGGGTATAACTACGATTTCGCGAATCCGACCGTGCTCAGGTCCGGGATCAAGGTTGAGAACAGGACACTCGTGGCTCCGTCGGGAGCGCGATACAGGGTTCTGTGGCTGGACAGGAACTGCGAGGTGATGTCCTTGGATATTCTTAAAAAGATAAAGGAGTTCGCCGGCGCCGGGGTGATCATCTGCGGCAAGGAGCCGAAGAGTTGCGCGGGGCTCAAGGCTGACGACAGGGCTTTCGCCTCGATTGTGGATGACATCTGGCATTCGCGCAGGAAGAATGTATTTGCCAAAGGGCTTGAAGACTGTTTGAGGCGCAGCGGGATTCAGCCGGATTTCAGGGCCACGGTCACTTCACCGGTCGCGGAGCCTGTGGTTCGGCATAGCTCACCAACCATCAAAGCGACAGGTGGCTCCGCAGGTCACTTCGACAAGCTCAGTGACCGAAATATGTCGCTCAGTGACCAGGAAAATGCTGTCGAGGCGCCGGCGAACGCTCCGGACAGTTACGGAGACTTTAAATATGTCCACAGAACCCTACCGGACAGCACACAGATCTACTGGGTGAGAAACTTCTCCGGAAAGGATTCCAATGTTGAGCTCAGTTTCCGGGACGGCGGTAAGTTCGCGGCCATATTCAATCCTGAGAATGGGGATGTCACGGACGCCGATGTCAAGTTCGGCAACGGCCGTTCGACCGTCTCGCTTCCGCTGCTCTCCGCCGACGCAAGGTTCGTCGTGCTGTCAAACAGGCCGCAGATCAAGGTGACCATCGACACTGTGTTTGTCAATACGACAGACACAACTATGATTTGCACATCGGACTCTACTGAGGTTCACCCGGTTGATTCGCTGGTGAGTGCCGGCCACTTCGATACTTCGGCAAGCTCAGCACAACGCAAGCTCAGTGACCAAGGAATATCTCTCAGAGACCAGCAAAATTCGGTCGCTGAGCCTGTCGAAGCGACCACAATCCAGACCGTCACCTCGACCTGGCAGGTGCATTTCGACCAGAAGAACGGCGGCACCGCCGACGAGGAGTTCCCGGAACTGGTGTCCTGGACCAAGAAGGATAACCCGATCGTGAAATACTTCTCCGGCACCGCCATCTACAAGACCACGGTGACTATCGACTCCACCCAGCTGGCCACCAGCGCAAGGATATTCATAGATCTTGGAGTCGTGAAGAACATCGCAGACCTTTCCATCAACGGCACCCCAGCCGGTGTCCTCTGGAAGGCCCCGTTCAGAACCGCCGACATCAAACCGCTTCTCAAAGAAGGAGACAACCTATTGGAAATCAAGATCACCAACGTCTGGCGCAATCGTATGATCGGCGATGTGCAACCCGGCGAGAAACACCCCGTCACCGCCATCCGCCGCTTCTACAAGTCCACCGACAAACTCCTCCCTTCCGGCCTCCTCGGCCCGGTACGAATCATTACTGAACAATAAGAAGCTGTTTTGAATTGTTTGTTTGAAGGTTAAGAGCAAGCTCTTTCCCTGCTG
>OMCS01000031.1_pt1 | contig 90330 bp, 74 predicted proteins | sample 1674241 | NCBI WGS metagenome assembly OMCS01 (sample SAMEA103958153, study PRJEB25191) | human gut metagenome
TTTGTTACTACATTGTAATCTATTCTCTATGTCTTCCTTATATTTATTATGATAAGATTCCTCAGCCACATTCATTACAATACCTGCAACGTCTGGAACTGCTTGTATATTACGATCAGAATAGCATACAATCATCCATTCCTCATCCGACTCAACAATTCCACGCACATAATAATCTTTTCCAAAGACTTCTATTTTTTGTCCGTTCATCTTCATTGTTCCAAAAAGCCGATACATAATTTTACTGCTTAAGATACAACCATATGTATCTTCCTTTAACAATGTCCCTTTTGTTATAATAATATTTTCCAAAGAGGAATTACTAATGATTACATCCGCTGTAACATTTCCTTTCGTATCCTGTGCATATATGTTTTGTTTCTGAGCAATACAATAACAGCCCAAATAATATTCTTGTTGAGATAATACATTGTCCACGCTTTCAAGCGTAATTTGACTATCGGAATCCATCACATAAAATGCATAATTTTCTATAGATTGTTCATTTCTTCTCAATTGAATATAATAAAACAAACTAAAAGACAATCCAATAAATGTAACAATTCCCACTACATAACCTGCCATTTTCTTCATATATTTTTTATTCTTCACGCACAACATCACCCGGTTCAATATTTTTATTCGATGAAAAAATCACTTTGTCATCTGAACTTAATGTGTTACTGCTAACCGCCACATATTCCTGATTGGAATCCTCTATCTTTACATTCACCTTTTCTGTAACCAATTCTTTTCCAAGAATTGTATCTTTCTCTTTTTCTATCAGAACATAACTGTTGCCATTCCCATCCGATCGCAGTGCACCCAATACCATACAGGTATCATAATCTTTTGAGTTATGTGCAATTTCGACATCCACATATTCTCCTACATAATATTGGTTGCCTTTTATGCATATTTTAATTGTGTATGCATCCTGCAAATCGTCATAAAACATTGCATCAATCGGAAACTCTTCCTGCTCCTCCTGTGCCATAACAGAAACGGTATCATCTTCCGATATATATTTCTGCTCTTCCTCCGACACATTTATATTCACTACAAAGCCTTCACCTTTTTCACCAATTACAAACGCCGCTGTCTCAAGTGCATATGTTCCCGCCTTCTGATCCAGTTCCTGTATACTTCCGTCTATTTTGGCACAGTATATACCATTATTTTCTATCAGACCCTTTAATTCCATTACTGCATCCTCTGTTTGCGTAATTTCTGACATTATCTTTCTTTTTTCCAATCGATCCCATGTCATCGCACTTGTATTTTTTAATTCCTGTAATTCTATTTCTTTTTTTTGATATTCCTGATCTAATTCCTCCATGTTATATTGCACAAGAGCATCACCTTTTTTCACATTTTGCCCTAAAGAGACAAACACCTCATCGACAAGTATCCCTGCATATATATATACCGGTTTCTCTTTTTTATACAACAACCTTCCCTTTTTTGAAATTGTATGTTGTAATGACATACGAATAGGTGCCTGACTTTCTACAATCGGTGTCAGGACACTCTTTGTGAATCGTGAAATCCATGTACACACGATCAGCACTACAAAAAAAGATACAACAACTTTCACTATTCGGCTATGTGTATTTTGTTTTTTCATGCTAGTCCTCCATACCTTTTATAATAATTCCATCCATTAGTATATCTCTACCTGCATAAAGCACATATATTGCAGGTAGGATACTAAACAACGAAAACGCAAAACATTTCCCTATTTGCCCTCCCGATATATCCGGAAGATATACGGATAATGTCCATAATTTCTTATCAGTAATAAAAACTGCGACTTGTTCCACCATATTCCAATATTCGAAAAAGCCTAATATTCCCGCTGCAAAAAGCCCTTTCTTTGCCAAAGGAATTGCAATATACCAGTATATTGTCCATTTGCCTGCACCATCAATACAGGCTGCATCAATAGCCGCCTGCGGTATTTGTTCAAAAGAATTATAGGTTATGAATATAGGAAACGTTGAAAATACCAACGGAAGAATTAATGCTCCATGTGTGTTGATTAATGCAGCCTGCTTCAAGACAATATATTGCGATAACATCGTCACCTGAAACGGCAGTAACATACAAAACATGTACACCAACATAATGCCCTTACATATACAGGAATGGTTTCTTGCCAAAATCCATGCTGCCGGGATTGCAAATACAAACTGTCCTACGATGATGCAACTTACAACTTTAACGGAATTCCAAAATAATACAAAATATTCCGGTGTATCCAACAGAACACGCAATATATTTTCTCCCGTAGGATATAATGGGATTAAATGCCATGTCGCATATTGATTGCTTTCCTGTACAACAGCCCCCAAAACATCATTTAATTCCGCATCTCCCATAAATACTCCTGTAAACACAAGAATAACCGGAAGAATATATAGAAATACCATTCCATAAATAATGATTTTCAATCCTATCCGTTTCACTTTGTTCTCCTTCTGCATTTGGTTTCCCTCAATATAATCCATCTCAAACATAGTAATACTAAAAAAAACTGGATTGCCGTCATACACGCCGCAGACGCTATTTTCCCAATCTCCAGTTTACTAAACCAATTATTAAAAAGATGCTGCAATAAATAAATGTTGTCATCCGGATAATTTCCAGCAATTAAATACACTTCACGGAATATTTTAAAAGAATTCATTAGCGATAACATGCATACTGTAAAAATCGTGCCTTTAAGATTAGGCATGACCACTCTTGTAAATATAACAAAATTATTTGCACCGTCTATTTCAGCTGCCTCACAAACTTCCGGCGGAAACATATATAATCCCGCCAACCATAACAACATATTATATCCCAGATTCTTCCACAAAAATGTAATAACCAACAGCCAAAAAACAGCATTTCCTCTAAAAAATCCGATGGCATTCCTATGTAACACATTTACCAAAATCCCATTTACAACCCCATGATCATCAAATAGAATTTTCCATATAATTGCAACAGAATTAGAGGGTAATGCCATTGGAATCAAAAAAGCAAATGTAATATATTTATTATTCATATTCTTTACAACAACTGCAATCAGCAAAGACAATACGAATAATACCGGTAACGCAACGATTTCAAATCGAACTGTATTACGAAATGCCAATTGAAAAGCAGAATTGAATAAAACGATTCTATAATTATTAAATCCGAGATGCCCTGCATTTACGAAAGACCTTCTCACTACATCTAATAGCGGAATTAAAATAAACACCAGAACACCTATCATTCCCGGTAGAACAAACGCACTATCAGATTGTATAAATCTCCTGATAGCTGTATTCTTATATTTCGACATCATACATTTCCTCCACAAATCACATTATAATATAATCCGGAAATGCATGTTTCTAATATATATCTAAAAAATCCCACAGCCAACTCTCGTCAACTGTGGGATCTTCCTACTCCATAATCTCTAAATTTTCTTCTATAATGGTAGACAGTTTCAAATATTTATCAATCTTATCAATGAGCATCTGGTTCTCTCCAATCTCCTGATTGAGTAACATGGAGTTGAGCATTTCAAACCGGTTCTCATACTCTTCTGTCTCCCCTTTTGCTTTCATCGCCTGACTCTCATACACCTTTGTCTGTTTGGTGTTTCGTTCCGGCATCTCATATAGTAAGTTCTCTCCATGGAACAGAACAAATTCCTTCAAATAATATCCCGGTACAACTTCCATCATGCGTGCCTCTTTGTTACAATCCGGTTTCTCAACACCGGATTGAATACCGTAATGGAATGAAATCTGTCTGCCTGCCTTATCCTTTGTTACCACATATGTCATCATAAACAGATCTTTCGGTAAATGCATGTATTTCTTAAAGCTGCGGAAAAACGGAAGCAATATACCGCGTTTCACAAAATATTCAACCTGTGCTTTAATCCATGTAATCTCCTGCTGTTCCAGTTTGGGCTTTTTGCTGAGGAACAGAAGCATTGCCGCCTGACACATATCATCCTTTAATTCCTCTGTCACCATTTGCTCATACAGATCATCAAAAAATACGGCCGGTATATCATCATCTTCCACCAGATAAGCAAATGCTGCCCGTTTGAAAAATGCTTTGATCACCATACCTCTCCGTTTCTTACGAAGATACGATTCAAATACCCGGAATACATCCTTGTGCCATTGTTCCGTATATAACGTTTCACAAAGAATATTCTCTTCAAAAAGATCTAACCGGGTCAAACGGCTGCTGGCACGTTTCCATAATTTTAACATGTCCTGCACGCCGCCCTGATAATAATCAATCAGATAACTTAACACATCCACGGTATCCTGTCCCATGCGATACAGATAATTCGCAACTGAGATTAACGTCTCTTCCTTTGCATACTGTGAAAATTCTTTCATTGCACTAACCAGCAGTGCCAGATTCTCCGGCATTACCTCCTGATACCCGAACCGTTTCACTGCTGCATATGCTTTATCATACAAGCCGCACATGATCAGGTAATTCATATATTCCACACTCTCTGCCGGCAGTACATAATCCATGTCCACACGGTCCAGATAACTGCGTAGAATATCCATATCCAGATGTTCTCTATAATAACGGACAATTCCGTAAATCGCCTGCTGCTTCGTCTCTTCACTGATCTCTTTAAATGCTAACAGATCTCTTGCAATATTGACTTCTTTGGCATTCGTCGCATCATATGCTTTCCATTCATCATATCGATACAGAACATACCGATAGTCATCCCCTGCGTACATTCCGAGGATCTCCATATATTCGGACTCATCCACCAATTTCTGCAATTTGTATGGTATCGTACTAATATACCGGTTATGATTGCTGTCTACCAACGAAACTACCGCTGATTCCGTAATCATATCTACATAAGCCACATGGTTGACAACCGGAACCCACTGCTCCTTTTCTAATTCCTTGTGAGAGATCACAACTCCTGTAATATTATCATTTGCCACCACTAATTTGCGTTTGAATATCACATTTACCAGACTTGCCGCAAAGTGAGCTGTGACCGCCTGCGGTCTTAAAAACTCTCCGTATATAACGCTTAGATCATCACTCATGTTGCCCTTTACGATCTGCCCTTCCATAAATGCCATCATATTCGGAAGGTACTCCTCATACTGACCAAGATATCTTCTCTTATTCTGGATCACGTTGGCATAGAGATACGCATACTCTGCATCCGTCAGACTGCTCTTATAATTAAAATACCGCAATACAGAATCCGGGATCACATCATACCGGCTCTTATCCATACTGTGCAGATAATTCTCCTGAATTCCTACCAGCTTGTACCCACATTTGATTCCTTCGAGATAATACTTATGATAGCGTTGTTCTACCTTACCTCCACGGATCAGCATACTGCAAATGATCCGAATGATCTCCGGTCGATTTGTAAATTCATATATTGTACAAAGCAGGGCAAACACCTGTGACCGGAAATCCCGCTCTCTACCTGCCAGTTGTATGAATTCTTCTTCTGCCTCTTTGCTGAGATAATGATTGCGAAGTCCAAACCGGATTGCCGCAATCTCAACCGCAGATAATTTTTTAAGAAGTAACGGATCCTGATTCAACAGATCGCATACTTCAATTGCAAGAACCGGACTATTGTAGCCTCCCAGATAGAGTCCTTCTATCTGACTGAACAACCACTGTTTATCCTTTTGATAACGCTCATCTAAATAGATCAAAAGCCAGAAATAGAACAGTTTATCTTTCTCTGTCGACAGCGCCTGTTCAATCTCTTCACAGGCTCTTACGATCTGCCGTGCCTCCTTGGACAACAATGCCTTCAGATACAGATAATAGCAATGTTCGCGTCTGCCTTCCACTGTCTTATCCATATCCGCTTCCATACGCCGGATCTCCTGTCTGGCTGTCTCTTCCTGCCCGGCAAGAATACACATGTGCAGCAATCCTAACTTATATATACCCGTCTCAGGTTCAAAGGAGATCAGCTTGTGCAGTGATTGCCGTGTCTTTTCAATGAACTGTTCAATCGACATCAGCCCAATCCGATAATCTACATAATTATGCACCACAGCCGCAATCTCTAACTTCTTAAGCCGCCGGTCATGATCTCTATGTACTAATACACGGGAACCTTCTTCCGCCTCTTTGACGATCACATTAACAACAATCTTCTGATATGTATTCTCAATGATGATCTGTCCCTGTGCCTGTTTATCTTCATCTAACTGTTCCGGATCTAAAGAATAAGAAACTGCAAACCGGTCATCCTGAAAATCCATACTGCATACGGATTCCTGATGAATCGTAATGAATCGTGCATCCGTCCGCACATGCATCTTGCAATATCCCCATGTATTCTTACGCAGAACCAGCTCATGATCTTCCCTCATCTTCGGAAAACGGAACTGAAACCGATCATGTTCCACCTGTAACATAAGTGCCCGTTTCTTATGAATGTATACCAGAAATTCTTCCAACGCCTGATTCTTATCCACAGAATCCCTGAGACTTCTATATGCCTCTAAGTATTCTTCCTGACCTGCTAACAAAGTTCTTGCAAATTCTTCGGAATAAAATATCTGAAGTGCCTTTTCCCAGTTTGTCTCCGCCAATGCCGAGAATTTCATCAGATCTTCCAGTGCAATTCCATTTACATCAATAAATGGTGCCACAATCTCAATGTTGTAAGGAACTGTAATCTCCGTTCCGTTCCCAATTAACCGAATAGTACCGTCGTAGACACTTCCTCTTTTCCTGCACGTTGCATCAAAAGAAAATGAAATCTCCCCTTTTTTACCAACCAGACTATGATCAGAAAGGCACAATAAATAAGCGTCATCATAGACCATCATCTTCATTGCCACATCATTACCGGATGTAACCTGAATGCTTCCCTGATATACGCTTCCTGCTTCTATCTTCAATTGTAAATACTTCTTCGAAAGATGGATCTCCGGATATTCTACATAGAAATCACCTTTCGCATACTGTTCAACTTTGCTCTTCATTGGTATTTCCTTATTTCTCTTGATGTTTCGTAGGGTTCAATGTTATAATTATACCAAATTTCATTTGATAAGAAAAGAACAAATAGAAAGAAGGTTAATTTTATGGGCAAGGTAGCACAATCCTTTCACGGCAGTGACCTCGAAGTTATTGCAAAACGTTATCATATAGATCAGGAATCCATCATTCCTTATGCTTCGAATGTCAATCCGCTCGGCATCTCTCCGGTTGCCAGACAGGCACTGATCGACAACGTGGATGCCATCAAAGCATACCCGGATCGCGATTACGCCAGTCTGCGGGAAGCAATTTCCAACTATTGCAGTGCAGATCCGGATAAGATCATTTTAGGAAACGGAACATCCGAATTGATCGACTTGACAATTAAGACACTTGCTCCTAAGCAGACTATGATCATCGGACCGACCTATTCCGAATATGGACGTGCTGCACAGCTTGCAGGAAGTGAGATTTCTACTTACATGTTAAAGAACTTAGATGATTTTGAACTGGATGTGGATATGTTCTTAAAGGCACTCCATGAATCCATTGATCTTCTGATCATCTGTAATCCAAATAATCCAACCAGCAAAGTGATCACCAAAGATCAGATGGATATGATCCTTGCACGGTGTTTAGAACTTAACATCTTTGTCATGGTAGATGAGACTTATGTGGAATTTGTAAAAGATGTCCACTTAATTTCCTCTATTGCACTTACCAAAAAATATGACAATCTTATCGTATTGCGAAGTGTTTCCAAATTCTTTGCATCCCCTGGTCTCCGCCTCGGTTATGCGATCACCAACAACGAAGACTTTTTGGAAGAGACCACCAACGAAAAGACTCCTTGGAATATCAACGTATATGCCTCCGTTGCCGGTGTCATGTTTTCCGATGACCATTACATCAATCTTACAAAGAGTCTGATCCAGACCGAACGAAACCTGATCTATTCCGCACTATGCAGCAGGAAAACGATCAAGGTCTTCAAACCGGAAGCCAATTTCGTATTGATCAAACTGCTCAAAGAAGATCAGACTGCATCCGATGTATTCGATTACTGCATCAAGCGTGGTTTTATGATCCGCGATTGTACCGATTACGAGGGATTAGGTGACAAATACATCCGTTTCTGTTTCATGAAACCAGAGCAGAACGATAACGTAGTCAACACGATCCTCGAAATCGTCTAAAAACAAAACGTCGCCTGCGGCTCTTTTTTGCGCCTGCGACGAACTTTCCTGTAAAGTAAAAAGGACGGATACAACCTGTATCCGTCCTTTTTATGCTCTTTTACATATTCTCTTTGATCTGATTGTAAATGCCTTCTGCATCCAATTCATATTTGTGAAGAAGTTCCATTGCCGGTCCTGACTCTCCAAAACGATCTCTCATTCCGATCTTGTATACCGGTGCAGGCTGTTTCTCACAAACAACGTCACATACTGCCGATCCCAAACCACCAATAATAGAATGTTCTTCTACTGTAAAGATCTTCTTTGTCTCCTTTGCAGCCTTTACAATGATCTCTTCGTCAATTGGTTTGATCGTATGAATATTGATTACTCTCGCATCAATTCCATCCTTTTCCAACATTTGTGCTGCTTCTAATGCAAAGGATACTTCCAATCCTGTCGCAACAATTGTAATATCTTTGCCTTCCCGCAATGTCACACCTTTTCCCAATTCAAACTTATATTCCGGATTATCATTGATCACCGGTGCTGCAAGTCTTCCAAAGCGGAGGTAAACGGGACCTACATGTTCATATGCAGCTTTGACAGCCGCCCTTGCTTCTACATCATCCGCCGGATTAATGATTACCATATTCGGGATTGTTCTCATCAACGCAATATCTTCATTACACTGATGTGTTGCACCATCCTCACCAACAGAGATTCCTGCATGAGTTGCACCAATCTTTACATTTAATTTGGGATAACCAACCGTATTACGAACCTGTTCAAACGCACGTCCAGCTGCAAACATTGCAAAACTACTTGCAAAAGGAACCTTGCCTGTCAAAGAAAGACCGCCGGCAATTCCAATCATATTACACTCAGCAATACCGCAATCGATGTGTCTTTCCGGAAATTCTTTCTTAAAAATCCCCGTCTTGGTTGCTGCTGCAAGATCAGCATCCAATACAACAACATTGTCATGCTCTCTTCCAAGTTCTACTAAAGCATTTCCGTAACTCTCACGAGTTGCAATCTTCTTTACTTCTGACATAATGTGGCTGCCTCCTTTTCCAAATCTTCCATTGCTACTGCATACTGTTCATCATTTGGTGCTGCACCATGCCATGAAGCCTGGTTCTCCATGAAGGAAACACCCTTTCCTTTGATCGTCTTTGCGATAATTGCAGTCGGCATACCCTTTGTCTGTTTTGCCTCTTTAAATGCTGCCTCGATCGCATCAAAATCATGGCCATCTATCTCAATTACATGGAAATTAAATGCTTTGAACTTGTCTGCGATCGGATAAGGAGAACATACATCCTCAATGCTTCCGTCAATCTGCAAATTATTGTTGTCTACGATTACAACGAGATTGTCCAGTTTGCGATGTCCCGCAAACATAGAAGCCTCCCAGACCTGACCTTCCTGAATCTCTCCATCTCCTAATAATGTATATACACGATAATCCTCATTAGAAAGCTTCGCTGATAATGCCATACCAACAGCAACTGAAATACCCTGTCCTAAAGAACCTGCCGACATATCTATTCCGGGAGTTCCTTTCATATCCGGATGTCCCTGTAACATCTGTCCGGTCTTACGAAGTTTCAAAAGCTCTTCCTCCGGAAAATATCCCTTCATGGCAAGTGCACCATATAATGCCGGTGCCACATGTCCCTTTGACAATACAAAACGATCCCTGTCTTCCTTCTTCGGATTCTTAGGATCTACATTCATCTCCTCAAAATACAAATACGTAATAATGTCTGCTGCGGATAACGATCCACCCGGATGTCCACATTTCGCAGCATGCAAAGAAGTCACAATGTGCTTTCTAAGCTGATTTGCTTTCTTCTGAAGCTCTAATTTGTTCATGATACTCTCCTAACTTCAGGTAATTTCTCACCCGATCTACTACAATTGCTTCGTATCGTATGCATCTACTGTCCACCGACAAATATGCACACTTACTTATTATTGTATAAATAAATTCAAAAAAAGCAAGTCCTTTTTCCTCAAAAGACCTGCTTTTTCTAAATGTTGTATACTTTTCATCGTTCTATTCCTCTTGTTGCCGTCTCTTTCTCCTGATTATCATGCCTGCATCTATTATGATCACAAGAAAAATAATACATCCGCCAATCGTCCGTTTCGGATCTCTTACCGGATAAGAAGACAATGCCATATCCTTGTCATAGTCATAATATCCCTCTCTCGTATGCTGGTAAAAATCTGCATCACTCTTCAAAAAGAAGGTATAATCCGGCAGCCAGCCGCCGTCATCCCATGTGACATCCATATTGTACCATTTACCGTCTACCCGGACCACATTCCACGCATGATCGGTATCCTTCTGGTAATCCTCGGATGAGCCCAATACAACCCTTGCAGGTATCCCCATCTCCGACAACAGATAAAATGCTGCCGTACAATATCCCTGGCATACCATTTTCCCGGTCATATATCCATCATAATCTGACCGGTTCACCATGCTGTGATCATACTCATAATTCTTGATAAGATAATCGTGTACCGCTTTAACACTCTTATAGTCTGTATCCTTTTTAAGGCTTGCGGCAAGCTCTTTCATTTTTTTTAAATAGATATCTGTTTCGTTCTTTGGATAACTATAAGATATTATAACCTCCATCTTACAGTTATGTCCGTCTCCGTATCTACCGCCTTTATAGTACTCTACCTTCCAACTCTCCATGTAGTAACACAGATAACTTCCACTTGCAGTGGGATTGTCCGCATCATAATGATAATAATACCCATTTAATAATTCATCCAGATCATTTCCAAGCGATCCTACATCCGTAATATACACCTTACTTTTCTGGTGTGACAGGATCTGCTTCGAGATCTCCTGATAAAAGGAAGCCCGGTCTTTGACAACAACACATCCCCCATCCTGTGCACATACAGGAATTACACACATCCATATAAACAATATTTCCAGAATAATCCCGATTATCTTCCTCATAATATAATTCCCCCGTCTTAATCTACATTAGTCTGCACGCGGTACAATAGTCAGACGCAAATAACAATGTATGTTTCCGTACAAGTACTATCTGATACTTAACATGATTGTATCATTGTTGACAACGTATATCCATCTTTTTGTGCGGGAATTGAATTCTATACTAAGTCATTTCCATCTTTCCTGACCAAACTGCTTCTTAAACTTATACCTTGGACATAGAAACTTCTAGTATCTGCATTTCAGATATGTTATAATTGTTTTATATATTGCATATAATTATATGTATGTTTACACAAGGGAGGTTTTTATGAGCGACTATATTCTTTCCTGCTGTTCTACAGCAGACTTATCCAAAGAACATTTTGAACAGAGAGATATTCACTATATATGTTTTCATTTTATGTTGGATGATATTACTTATCCGGACGATCTTGGACAATCCATTCCGTTTCCGGAATTCTATCAGAAGATGGCTGATGGTGCCATGACCAAGACTTCACAGGTCAACGCAGATGAATTTGTGGATTATTTCCGCCCATTTTTACAGGAGGGAAAAGACATTCTGCATTTCACCCTGTCTTCCGGTATTTCCGGTGTATACAACTCTGCATGCATTGCCAGAGACATGTTATTAGAAGAATTTCCGGACCGCAAGATCTACATGATCGATTCTTTGGCAGCATCTTCCGGTTACGGGCTTTTAATGGACGAGCTTGCAACTAAACGGGATGAAGGACTGGATATTGACGCTTTGAAAGATTGGGCAACGGAACACCTTTTGAATCTGAATCACTGGTTCTTTTCCAGCGATCTTACATTCTTTATCCGCGGTGGCCGTATTTCTAAGACAGCCGGAACCATTGGTAACATGTTAAATATCTGCCCATTGATGAATGTAAATAACGAGGGTAAATTGATCGTCCGTGAGAAGGTTCGTTCTAAGAAGAAAGTCATCAAAGCAATTGTTGGCAAGATGGAGGAATTAGCAAGAGACGGTCTTAATTACGATGGCAAATGCTACATCAGCCAGTCCGCATGTTATGAAGACGCACGCGCTGTTGCCGATCTCATTGAATCTAAATTCCCGAATCTGGACGGTAAAGTAGAGATCAACAATATCGGAACCGTTATCGGAAGTCATACCGGACCGGGAACGGTTGCACTCTTCTTCTGGGGAAAGGAACGTACTGAATAAAAGATATCAGACATTTTTGGATCATAGGGATATGTCAGAAAAAGGCGCTAAGTATTAATTACTTAACGCCTTTTCTTTTATGAATATCAACAATAAAACGTTGTGATATCTATTGTACGATTACAACCACATCCGGTATTATGCATACTGCTTTAATGTATCTACCATGTCTAATTTCTCCCATGGCAAATCCAGATCTGTACGTCCAAAATGACCATATGCAGCGGTCTGTTTGTAGATTGGACGGCGAAGATCTAACATCTTGATAATGCCTGCCGGGCGGAGATCAAAATGTTTCCGTACAATGCCTACCAACTCTTCCTCTGTCAGTTTGCTTGTTCCAAATGTATCTACACGAACAGAAGTTGGCTGTGCCACACCAATCGCATAAGACAACTGAATCTCACATTTATCAGCTAATCCTGCTGCTACAATATTCTTTGCAACATATCTTGCAGCATATGCAGCGGAACGGTCTACCTTTGTACAGTCCTTACCGGAAAATGCTCCACCACCGTGACGGGCATATCCACCATAAGTGTCTACAATGATCTTACGTCCGGTAAGACCAGAGTCGCCATTCGGGCCACCGATTACGAAACGTCCGGTTGGATTAATAAAGAACTTGGTGTTCTCATCTACCATATCTGCCGGAAGGATCTCATCAAATACATACTTCTTAATATCCTCATGAATCTGCTCCTGAGATACCTCTGCGTCATGCTGGGTTGACAATACAACTGCCTCAAGACGGAACGGCTTACCATTCTCATCATATTCTACAGAAACCTGTGTTTTTCCATCCGGACGAAGATAAGGAAGTGTTCCATTCTTACGAACCTCTGTCAATTTTCTTGCTAATTTATGTGCAAGACTGATTGGATATGGCATATACTCTTCTGTCTCATTTGATGCAAAACCGAACATCATACCCTGATCTCCTGCACCAATTGCCTCGATATCTTCATCACTCATTAAATTCTCTTTTGCTTCTAATGCCTTATCTACACCCATGGCAATATCGCTTGACTGCTCATCAATTGCTGTGATAACACCGCATGTATCACAGTCAAATCCGTATTTTGCACGGTCATAACCGATCTCACGGATCGTCTCACGAACGATCTTCTGAATATCTACATATCCTTTTGTAGAGATCTCTCCCATTACTAATACAAGACCTGTTGTAATAGCTGTCTCACAAGCGACACGGCTGTTTGGGTCCTGTGCCATCAATGCATCTAATACGGCGTCTGAGATCTGGTCACAGATCTTATCCGGATGTCCTTCGGTTACGGACTCGGATGTAAAAATTAATTTCTCCATAATATATGGTTCCTCCTGATTGAAATAAAACTGGGTTTGTGCACAGACACTGCGTGAGGGAATGTTCACTTCGTAAGCAAGCATCCACTTCGTAAGCAGACGTTCACTTCGTAAGCAAACGTTCACTTCGTAAGCAGGCATCCACTTCGTAAGCAGAGCTTACTCAGTGTTGTGCGTTCGCTACATCTCCTTCATAATCCTTGACCTTGGATTATGCGGTTCCTTTTCCGGACAATCTTATAACGGATGAAACATCCTACAGATCAAAAAAGTACACTTGCAGGATGCAAGCAAGCTTGCCCTCTGCAAGTATATTTTTCGATCTATAAGAAATGCTTTGCATTTCTTATAAGATTACCCTACAAAAAAACTCCAAATCCACGAGGATTTGAAGTTTATGTGCTCACTATATCCAAATCCTCTTATTGACCGAGTATCTCAACTCGCTTCAGGCCGGCACCTTCCAAATAACAATGGGGTTGCCGTGGCTTCGTAGTCCCTTCTGACTCCACCACTCTGAATAAGAGAAGTTCTTTTGCAATTAACTGTATCTGCGATACTTGTCTATCATACTCCATATATTCCTACAGGTCAAGAACTGATTGACTTTACACCCCCATTTTTTTATAATATTGATAAGTTTTTTCAATAATTAGCAGAGGAGGGTTGTCTATGAATATCGTTCAGATCATGATGCATCGCGTTTCGCTCGGAATGACCATTGCCGAAGACGTGTACAAAGGCGAACAACTCCTCATTCCAAAGGGTACGGTGATCAACAACGAAGTAATGAATATCCTTCGTTATTCTTCCATTGTTTCCATTGCCGTTTATGGTAAAGATGCATCTGTCAAGACCGTTTCTGAACCGATTTCCGTGCCTACCCACTCAGAGAAATTGCGCCAAAGCGAGCATTTCAAGAAATTCGAGCAATCTTTCCATGAAACAACCGAAACATTCCAGACGCAGTTAAATGATATTGCCCGACGCAATGTAGACATCAACTTAGATGATATGTTTCGGTCTGCGGAAGAGATCATGGAAGGTCAGACAAATACATATGAATTAATGGATATTTTGAGCAATATCCGTTATTTTGATGATGCAACGTATGCCCATTCTCTAAATGTTGCCCTGCTGGCGAACATATTCGGGCGCTGGCTGCATTACGACGAAGACCAACTGAAGATCTTAACGGTCGCCGGTCTGCTGCATGATATCGGCAAGGTTTTGATTCCCGCAGAAATCATCAAAAAACCGGGTCGTCTGACCAAAGAAGAATTTGACATCATTAAGCAGCATCCTTATAAGGGCTATCGCTTATTGCAATCCAAAAAAGTAGATGAAAATATTGCCCAGGTTGCACTAATGCACCATGAAAAATGCGATGGCAGTGGCTATCCAATCGGTCTGAAAGGTCCTAAGATCAATGAACTTGCCAAACTCATCACCATTGTGGACATTTATGAGGCCATGACTGCTAACCGCTGTTATCATCAGGGAATCTGCCCATTTGATGTGATTCGGATGTACGAGGACGATGGTTATGTCCTTTACGATCCCAAATATCTTGTTCCTTTTTTACAGGGTATCTCTGACACTTATCTCCATAATACCGTATTGCTCAACGATGGTCGTCAGGGGGAGATCATCCTAACGAACAAGACCAGGGCTTCCCGCCCCGGCCTGCTTGTAAATGGTGAATATGTGGATCTATCTTTCCACCCGGAATTACAGATTGTATCCATTCTGTAACCATGCCGGTATATCTTTATGCATCTTTTAGGATTACGAGTCTCTCTCCCGGTTCTAATGTATCCGATTCCAATTCATTATATGCTTTTATGTTCTCAATCGTTGTATAATAATTCTTGGCAATACTCCACAGTGTATCTTCTTTTTTCACAACATATCCCGTCACGCTTGGCAGTTCTCTTTTTCTTTTCTGATCAATCGGCTGCACCTGAAGATCCAGCACTGCTCTGGCACGTTCGTTGGTAAATGCCAGCACCTCAAGAGACACCTCTGCTTTTACCTCGATCTCATTTTCTCCCATCTGTATAGCATGAATCTGATCTAAGAATGGCATAATGGAATAGGTAACCCCCTCTCCCATCCCCTGCACTTCAATCTCATAAGAGAATGGAATATCAAAATTAACTGAAGATAACATTCCGTTTTCAGCCTTGTTCAGATATGTGATCTGCGTTCCAACCACACCTTCTACCATAATACCCTTTGCCGTTGGCTGTGTTTCATCAACAGATACCGATCCTTCCACATTACAGATCTGTAAAATGCTCTGTTGTTTGGGCATTGTCAATGTATCCGACACTTTTGCTTTTGCACAATTACGTACAAGCAAATGTTGTAAAACAAAACTCCGATACTGAGGCGTAATGTCCACCCGGGTGGAATATGCATCCCTTACCAGTTGCAGATCTTCTGTGCCATATAGCTTCAATTCCACCGTAAATTCTGTATTTAACTCAACGACTCTGTCATGTCCCCGTTCATCCTGCATAACCGTAATATGATATTGATCCAGACTTAACACACTTCCCGAAATCATATCCTCATTTGCTAACGGAGCCTCTATCCGTTGTTCAAATGGTACCTCCACCGTAAAATACTGTATCGGCATTTCTTCCTCCTCTGCAGTGTATATAAGGAACAGATTCAGATTACCACTCGCTAACACATATCCATCTGCTGATTTCATCTGAACTCCTGTTACCGAAAGACTCTTCCAGATAACCTGATATATATCCGGTTTATTCGCCGGAATTTCTACCGTTTCCGACACTTGTGCCTTTTTTGTCTCCTGTAAATGCAGGCACATCATCGAATAATTTTTGCTTAGAACTTCCGTTCCGTCCTCATCAGACACTTCGCATACAGCCTCAAACTGCTCTTTCTCTTTCACCTGATAGTCCAGACCGATCAATGCTTTTAAGTTAATTTTCCGGGAGTGCAGCATCGTAACCGTCAGATCATTTAAACAGGCGTGCACTTCTATGTAATCCGTCTCTTTCGTTCCATCTGCATTAATATATTCAATAAATGGTACCTTTCCGTCTAAGCTGTCAAACACACTGCTTTCCTTATTTCCACTATATAGGATCTGATAGTGTAACATTCCTTTCACCTGAAAACGGTCAACCATTGCCTGTGTCTCTTCGACAACTACATTCCCCTTTACCAGAACCAATCGCTCCACATCCAACAGGTTCTCCGGAATATTGATCGCATCATCTATTGTAAATTGCATGATATTCTTTGTTTTCCATGCATAGTTCTCAATTTCTTTCTTATTGAATTCCATATACCCTCCTATTATTTGTATGCATTACATCCTCTATTTCCCATTATATGTTCACACAATGTAAAATATGCCGGTTATCTGAAATGCAAATTCTGTTCTTCTTATTGAAAATTGACCTGCACATCATAAAGTTCACATTTGACCGCAATATATGGGTATGTCACTTTCTGGCCGTCCAAGGTTGTACGCTCTTTCGAGGTCAGATCTGTATTGACATAGATGGCATTTTCGGTCAGATATAAATCCGTCATCACAACCTGCAGATCTGTCCGGTCCTGTGCTCCATACCCCACCACGATATACAGATAATCTTTTGTCCGATAGGTCAGTTTAAATGGTTCCTTTCTCTTTTCTTCTATGATTTTATTCAATTCTTCCGGAAGTTTACTCTCATCACATACCGTATAATCTAAATCCTTTATTTTTCCGGAATCACTTTTCACCATTTGACAGCCGGTAAGCACAGCCACTAAAAAACAGAATCCAAACACTGCAATCGATACAAAACGAAGCCGTTTCCGCATGGTACCTCCTCTACAAACTCTTCTCTCTACTATATGAATGTCCACACGCCATTAGAACGTAGAAAAGAGACGGAGCCTTAACGAATAAGATCGTTAAAACTCCGTCTCTTTTGCACACACATTTTATTTGAACTGATGTCCTCCTAATGTATATTTCGCATTGCTGATTCTTTGCGAAAAGAACAGATATTTCTTCATTTCTTTTTTCTTTCCTTTGACTTTCACTGTCGTAGAACCTTTCAATGCCTCAATTGCTGCCTTACGGCAAGTCTTCATAGTCTTCGTCATCTTGCCTGATTTGTTCTGTTTGTCATACAAACGCAATGCCTTGCTCATGCTGCCATTCCGCACCGGTGAAAACTGTCCTCTCTGATATATAACTTCTTTCACACTATCCGGGAACTGATCACTTCTCTTACGGTTCATTACAACAATTCCAACTGCTTTCTGTCCTGCGTAACACTCGCCTCTTGCTTCGCAATAGATAATGCTCGTCATATACCGCAGTTCGCTTTTTGTATATTCATTTACCTTTTTTTCTTTGGTAGTAGCTTTGGTTGCAGCCTGACACGGTAATTGAAATAGAATACATAATGCAAATGCCGCTGCAATTACGGTTACTAATTTTTTAAAACTCATAACTCCTTCGGATTACTCCGTCTCCTTTACTTAATATTTGTTACAATTATATTCAGCAAGAATTAATTTTTGCAAATCTTTTGTAACAATTTCGTAACAATTATTGCATAGTTTTATCGTTATGTCAACCCTATTTTCTGATTATGTCAACCTGTCCATGAGCAAATCGGCATTTTTCAGCTATTTTCCGCATATTTCGTAAAGAAAACGCGTCGAAAATATTACATTTTTGTTACAATATGGATGATGTTTTTTGAAAATAAAAGTGAACGAAACAGACTTTAATAAGAAAATCAGATTACACAAACGAGACCTCTATATTCATTCAAATCGTATGATTGTCCCGTAAAAACTGCATAATCTGATCATAATGATCCGGATCATGTGGAAACAGACAATTCGTACAATCTTTTATCTTGCTTCCATCTGCTAAGACGATATATTCCGGATGTCCCAAACAATCCGGAAAGGGATTCATCGGACAATAACAGAACAAACAGTTGAAGTGCTCCGGATCTGCCCCCGGATGGCACGGAAAATATTCACATTCTTTATTGCAAAAATATCTTGAACTATTTGTCATGAAACAGACTCTTCTTTCCTAAAAATTTACAGATAATGTTGTAGCAGGCCTTATATCCGCCTGCCACTCCTAATATCAGAAAAAATACAAAACAATTCGTGTGGAAATGGGCATCGATTGCGTAACCAATCCCGCCACTGATTAAGATTGCTGTAAGCATTGCAATCGCAAGCTGGCTGATCAATGCTAACATCTTCATAAAAATTACTCCTCTATCATACCGATCCGGCGAATATGTCTTTCATCATTTGAAAATGGTGTATCCAAAAATGTATCGACAATCATAAGTGCAAGTCCCGGACCGATTACTCTCGCTCCCATTGCAAGCATATTCGCATTATTGTGCTCTCTCGTAGCCTGTGCACTAAAACAGTCATGACAGAGTGCTGCACGGATTCCCTTTACCTTATTCGCTGCGATTGAAATTCCAATTCCGGTTCCACATATTAAGATTCCTTTATCACAATCCCCCTTAGCAACCGCCTCTGCTGCCTTTTTCGCATATACTGGATAATCAACGGATTCCTCCGAATAACAGCCGAAATCGTTATATTCCAGTCCTCTCTCCTCTAAATGTTTCTTAACCTCCTGCATAAGTGCATATCCACCATGGTCACATCCTAAAGCTATCATTTTTGCTCTCCTTTCTCTATCCACAAACCATACATCATTTGGTTTTTTCTCTCATACAGGATCATCCCCGACCTGAATAACCCGTTGTCCCGCCGCCTTTAACAGACGGTTCATAATGGCATACGAAAGTCCATCTCCACGAAAACTCTCCGCATATATATAATCTGCATTGGCAGCATCAAATTCTCTCAACGCTGCATATAAACCTGCCGCAACCGTATTGCGTTCATGTCGTGCGCCCACGCACACTAACGCATCTGCGTGTCCTTCATAACAGGGCAGTGTCTCTTCCGGTGCCATAATTCCCACCGTATATCCCTCTGCTCTTTTTTCATCTGCAAGCTCACAGATCTTACGGATCACAGCCTGTTGGCTTCCGTCTTCTTCCACATGTCTTGCCTCTACCAAACTTAATTGTCCTTTCGGCGCATAATGTGTATATTTCATTCCCGGTGCCTTCGGATGACAATTCTCCATTGGTTTTTCCAGTGCCGGGTCTATGATCACCTCTCCAATAATCTGCTCTAACATCTTTTTGGTAATAAAGCCCGGGCGTAAGATAGTCGGAACATCCCCACTTACATCTATGATCGTAGATTCAATACCAATTCCAACCGGTCCGCCATCTATAATATATTCTATCTTTCCGTTCATATCTTCTATAACATGCTCTGCCTTTGTAGGTGATGGTCTTCCGGAAGTATTCGCACTTGGAGCTGCCACATATACGCCAGACTGTCGAATCAGGGAAAGCGCTGCCGGATGGGAAGGCATCCGGATTGCAACTGTATCCAATCCTCCTGTCGTGCCATGCGGTACAATATCTTTCTTAGGCAATATAATTGTCAATGGTCCCGGCCAAAAAGCTTGCGCTAACGCATATGCTTTCTCATTCGGATATCCAAGCACCTCCAGATCCTGCACCTCTGCAATGTGTACGATCAATGGATTATCTGACGGTCTTCCTTTTGCAGCATAAATTCTCTTTGCTGCCGTCTCATTCAGTGCATCGGCACCTAAACCGTATACCGTTTCTGTTGGAAATGCAACCAGTCCTCCGGCTCTTAAACATTGTGCCGCTCCATATAAGGAGCGATCCAGCATCTCCTGGTCATTCTCACATGTTGTCACATCCACTATCTTTGTATCAATATTCTCTTCTATCAATGTATATTCCCTTCTTCCAAGTACATCCTGTCATGTACATATTGTTCCCGCAATCCGAAATCATATATTAGCAGATAACAATCTGTATGTATCCATATATCCTCTTTTGACCCTTGCTGCATATTATATATTACTTTCACATTCTTCGCAAGATTTCTGCATAACCAACTGCATTATATCATAAAGTAAAACAACCAGATCATTTTCCGGAAGGATTTCTTCTATGAAAAAATATGTTTTCATATATAGTTGTTTCCTGCTATTTCTTATCGCCGTCTTCCCATTCTGTCACAAACTTTCAAAGCAAGTAGTCGCCCTGCATCGGAATAAAACCACGATCGTAATTGATGTCGGACATGGTGGCTCTGATCCCGGAAAAGTAGGCATACAGGGGATAAAAGAAAAAGACGTCAACCTTGCAATTGCCAGATATCTGAAAGACTATCTGATTGCAGAGGACTATACCGTATATATGACACGGGAGACAGATCAGGGGTTATATGATGAATCCGTGTCCAACAAAAAGAAATCCGATCTATCCAACCGAATCCAATTTCTTCAGAAAAAAAATGCTTCCTGCATGATCAGTATTCACCAAAACAGCTATCCCGATACCATTCAACATGGTGCTCAAACTTTCTACTATGAAGGTCGTGAAGAAGACAAAAATTTCGCCCAATATGTTCAGGATTCCCTGCTGGCCTTTGACCCTTCCAACACCCGCCAGATAAAATCAAACACCTCTTATTATATATTAAAAAACGCTCAGGTTCCTTCGATCCTGATCGAATGTGGTTTTCTCTCTAATCCGGAGGAAACAGCCAACTTAACCGACCCAAACTATCAAAAACAGATTGCTTACGCTATCGCTATCGGTACCTGCCGTTATCTCCGCTAACTTCTAATATTCATCAAATCCGGGCTGCCCTTTCCGGACAGCCCTTCATTCTCTTTTGTTTCGAACGAATTTCTATGCATTTTAATGTCAACTATATCTTTTTATTTTCTTTGACACACTCTTTTTTCTTCCCAATTAATGAATGATCACATATGTATCTTCTGTTGCATCTCCTCCTTTCTGACTCCAAATTGTGCGAATGTGGTGTATAACATGTAACATGGAGTCTGCATATTATATATTAGAATTCTTCGAAATAGAGCATCCGGATATATCAAGTATTTTAAACTCTATTCATAAACTCTACATATACTATACTAAGTAATTTTATGACTTTCAATGTTCAAAATAGTTCCATTTTTGACTATTTCAGTACTATTTATGTACAAATTTGTACCATTTATGTTCTTTTGTACATAATTATGTTTTTTTGATGAACTCCTGCGCAGATACTTTACTTGATCACATTTTGTGATACACTTAAATAGAGCGGTATTTTCATAGAAATCCATAAATATCTAATCATTTTTTACTGAGATTATGCTATACTAAACTATAAGAAAGTTGCATTTCTGTTGAAAATATGCTATTGTTTAGGACACCTACAGAAAGAATCCCTGATTTCTTCTGTAACCAGACATTTTTGCATGTTTATGCAGATATCATATCTGCCACATATAAAGGAGATGATTCTATGAAGTTAGAAAGACTAAGCGAGAATCAGATTCGCTGCACACTGAACAAAGAAGACTTAGCAGACAGAGAGCTTATGTTGAACGAATTAGCTTATGGAACCGACAAAGCGAAAGAGCTTTTTCGTGATATGATGGAACAGGCTGCTGACGAATTGGGATTTGAGGTAAATGATATTCCTCTTATGATCGAAGCGATTCCTGTCTCTCCTGATTGTCTGATCTTAATTATAACAAAGGTAGATGATCCGGAAGAACTGGATACACGTTTCTCCCGTTTTTCAAAATATGCTAACATTGAAATTGATGATGACAACGATGACTCTGATTCCAACGACGATGAAGACACCGGGTTTATATCATCACCGGAATCTTTATTAGAAACAAGCTCAGATATTGTAGAGAATATTGAACAAGTAAAGAAACAGACCGAATCCGGTAAGAATCCGAACTTCGTTCCACTATCCGCTGCAATCAGAGAGAATTCCAACAAAAAGAAGTCTGATAAGAACAAAGATAAGAAAAAAGAGCAGGCTAAGATTGCTGGATACCGCATTTTCTCTTTCCAGAATATCAACGATATCAGCAAAGCAGCCGCTATGGTTGCTCCAATCTATAAAGATGCCAATTCTTTATATAAGAGTCCATTTGACAACCACTATTATCTGATCGTGAATAACCAGTCAGACAATATTGAAAATTATCAGCGTGCATGCAATCTGTTGAGTGAATATGGAACCAAAGTAAAAGCAAATTATGCAATGCCATATTATTTCTCAGAGCATTTCAAATTGATCATTAAGGATGATGCAATTCGTACTTTAGCAAGCATTTAATGCATTGCATCACAAACATTTACAAGACACAAAAATCCCTTGGAAAGAATCTTCTATCCAAGGGATTACTTATATGCCGCGATTTAAAATATTATGCGTCTTTCTTTGCCAGGTACTCGTTAATGTCATGGAGTAATACCTCTACATCCATTCCATGAACCTGTGCTGCTTCCTCTAATGTCTCAGCCTGAGAAGCAGGGCAACCCGGACAATGCATTCCATTTGCCATCAAAATTGCTGCGTTACCCGGATCAATTGTAATAATCTCACCAATCAACATATCTTTATTCACTGTCTGTGCCATAATTGTAATTCCTCCTAATTATAATTTCCTATGCATATACCATAATCTCTGTCGTTCCTAAGACAAGAGCATCCGGTTATGCACCTGTTATCCTAAGTATAGCCATAACGAGGTTATTATAAACAGTTTTCCGTTAAAATGCAACTATTTATACAAACATCATCCAATTCAGGACTTCTCCTAAAAAAACAAGAAATGAAACTCCACATACCACATATACACATACATCCTCAACTGCACTCTTGATCTTTCTCATATTCTTCACCTTAATCCTTTCTTATCATCCTGTGACGGCCGTCTCACATCGTTTATGAATCAAGCTTATCACGCACCCTTGCCAAACCATGGCAAAACAGAAAAAATTTTTGAAAAATATTTTATAAATTTTTGCAGTCAGCAAAATATGTTGTTTAATAAGAAGTGTTTACAAGCGGAACTCCTATCTTTATATACGTCTCATCCTCTTTTTCATCATATGACATTACGATCTGGATATTGACTTTTTTATTGTTCAACTTCAAATAATCCTTTTCCAACCATGTATAACCGTACACTGTACAGATATTATTTTCTGTTATTTCATCCACTTTTTTTGCCTTTACAAGCGCAAATATCTGCTCCGGTACACTTTCTTTGCCTGTTAAAGCAATATTTCCCGCCTGCTTCATTGCAACCTCAATGCTAACCTGTGCCTCAACACCAATCTCCTCATAAATTCGTTTTACTTTCCGATACAATGAAATTGCCGGTTCCATTTCCTGTCTGGTTGTTATATTGGTCACAATATATTGTTCCGGTTCCGCTCCGTCCTGATCCAAACTAATGAGTTGCAACTCAACCGTTGCATATTTTCCCTTTTTCACCAACATCTTTTTGGTAAAATGATCTCCCGTTCCATTCCGGAAAGTATATCCATCCGTAATTCCTAATTTATCCGCAAAATTTATTAACATTTTTTTCTTATTTGCATCTGTCAGTTCCATATCTCCAAATTTTCCATACCCATGAATGGTCTCTTCCGGTGCTTTGTCCTGTTCCACAGAAAATGCTGTTACCGCTTCTTCCCTCAATCGAATGCGTTGTTCATAATTAACATACATTTGTATCGCTACAATACTCCATACTACGATCAAAAAACTGATCTTTGCTTTTTTTGTCACAAAAATGCCTCCAATCCAATTCCATGTTACTTATAGGATTGACGGCATTTTCTAATTTATTCAGCAATTGCGACCTCTTCTCTTAAGTAAAAGTTAAGAAATCATTCACAAATCTTATACATTTCGGACACGATTTTTTCACAGTTTCTGAATATACTATGTATTGTAAGAACTTTTCATATGAGTACATTAAGTTGTACTCGAATTCTCCCCCCTCATTAAAGAAGCGAAGGTAAACCCTTCGCTTCTTGTATTTTATAAATTATATTTTGATCATTTTACTTTAACAGTTGCAAATACAACTGCCCCTGATTTCTTCACAATCTTAATTTTTGCTTTCCCACGTCGTCTGCCCTTAATCTTTACTTTATAAGAACCACTCTTTTTTACTGATACTATTTTTTTGCCTTTTGTAACTTTTATTGTCTTAACTGGTGACTGCTTATAAGTTGCAAAAATATAAGATTTTGTTTTCTTATATGGTACAGTTATATAAGTATTATCTTTTACTGTCTCACACAAAAACTCCAATTCGCCATCAACTTGTTTAACCGCCATAACCATATATGTTCCCTTTCTCCGTAAGAAATTTGGCGGCTGCCAATTAGATACTTTTACCCATTTATTCAATCCAATCTGCCCTATATTTAAATAACTTTTGGGCATTTCAGTAAAAAAATATTTCCCAGCTTTTAAATACGGATATGATTCTTTATATCTACCGCATTCACATGCATATACAAATTCATGTCCAGTCGCGGTAGAAATTGTTGAATATTGATCGCCTGTATAATTATCTTGTTCTCCTAATTTCCATTTTATAAATCTGCAAAGTTCAAATTGATAAACCTGTTCATTACATGTTGGACAATAATATAATTTCTCATGACCATATACGTATCTTCTACAGTCTTTTGCTTTATCATAAATAACAATTACTTTATTATGAAACTCTTCTATTACTTCACTTCTTGAAAGCGTAACATATCTATTTAAATAATCTATTTCATCCATATCTGATTCATAGTCTTCGTATTCTTCATAATCACAGCCAGAAACCCCTCCTTCAATATACCTAATAAATTTCTTATCCGGATGTTTACAGACTGATTCTGCTTGTACAAAACAACACGGTAAACATAAAAGATATACCATCATTACCAAACTAAATACGCTTGTATTTTTCATACTAAATTCCCCATTCTTTTCTAATCAATTCATTGCATTCCACTATTTTATCCCAATTACATTTTAATTGTACATCTTATGTTACAGCACAATATAATCATCGTTACTACGATAACTTTATCTACCATGAATCATAACACTAGAAAACTTCGCATTTAAAACATCCGAGATTAAAAATGGCAAGCTAATTGTAGCATATCTCATATATAACCACAAGATAATCCTTTTTCTAAACGTTTTAACCAATATAAACAATTCTCATATAAAGAATCAGCAACCTACTAGAGGTTGCTGATAATCAATAAATGAAATCCTATTTAAGAATCAATCCCATCCAGATATATAATTCACAGATGCATATCCATATGTTCCTGTCTTAATACGCTGAATATGATACCACTTATAACCATATTTTCCATATGTGTTCCAATCGATCCATACATATTCACCAGCATACATAAGTTCCAATACTGCAGATGTCGTGCTAGGTTTTGCTCGTAAATTAACTCCATTTCCTGAAACATCTCCATTTGCTGAATGTTTTGCTCTGACAACAGCCAAACTACGATTATTGTTCTCATCATACGATACTACCTGCATATCTACTTCATTTAATTGCAACTTTTGTTCTTTCGTAGCAGCATGTATCTGTGTTGAAAATAATAGAATCAAGTTCAAGCTCATAAAACTAGAAAATACTAAATAACTAATAATTTTTTTCATTTGTGTTTCTTTCTTTTTATTTATTATGATTTCATTTATTTGATCTCCCTGTATACAAACTCCCATTTACTATCCTCACACTGTTGCATCATCCGGTTCTTCCATCCTTCAAATGCCTCCTTTGTAAGCAAACGATATTGAAAAAAGGTGTTTGTTGTATAGCTATAACTGATTATAGATATCATATCCTGTGTGGTCTCAAAGCAATAATTTACTGTACCATGCTGTAATATACCCAAATCTTTATCAATCGTTGTTTGGATATAACATCGACTGCCAGAGTATTGCTTCTTTGTAAATATATCATTTTGAGTCTGCGCCTGTGCGTATAACGACTGCTCTAACTCCTGATCCTCAGATATATCAGTTGCATAGTTAGTAATATCCCCTTCTAAATCAATACTGACCACCTGTTGTGCCTTTAAATCTACCTGAATTGTATATTGTATCTGATCAGACTGACTACATATAGAAACGTACGATTGTGTTGGTTGTGTCTCTCCATCTAATACTTGATCATTCTTATTTACAACCTGTAAATCTTCCCGTTGCTTTTGAAATAAATTCATCGTCATTTGTATTGCTACATCCTCTGCATCAAAATCCACCGAATTTTCCTGTTTCTTCGGTGTTTTTACCCCCTCTGCTTCAGCCCCAGATGTTTGTATATCTTTCACATCTTTTTTCCCTGTGTAATGTGATGAATGTCCCCTTCCTTGAAACAAGTGCTCCGTAGAAAAACTGACACCTACTCCAAACACACATATCAAGAATAATGCAATAACCGCTATTCTTTTTTTTAAATAAAAGTCTAAATGTTCCTTTCCCTTTGCTTGCGATATTCTCTGATTCAACATTTCCGTGTAACCGTTAGGAAGATTTATCGTTTGGCAATTGGTATAAGCCAAAATCACCATATCCATCTCTACATCTGATTTATTCATACTATTCCTCCTTTACTCAAGAAATATATACAGTTGCTCTCTTGCCCGCGACAAACGAGACTTTACAGTTCCTTCCGGAATCTTAAGAATTTTACTAATCTCTTTGGTTGTAAATTGCTCATAATAGTACAATACAACGATTGATCGCAAAGCAACTGGTAATTCCATAACGACTAACCAAAGCTCATCATATTGAAAAGGAATACTCGCTTCTTCTGATAATGGCAACATTGATTCTCTCTTATGTTTCCGAAGCAATGATAGACATTGATTGATCAGAATTTTCATAAGCCATGCTCTTGCACTCTCCTTTTTTCTTAATGTATAAATTCTCTCATACGCTACTACAATCGTTTCCCCAACTGCATCTTGAGCATCTGCATCATTTTTCATGTAAGAGAACGCAAGTCTATATAAATATTCTTGATTATCTAATATAAGCTCTTCCAGCTCTTCTTTGGTCAAATTCGTCATTTCATCCCTTCTTTCTATAACCGGTTACATAGATTAGACGCTGGATAATACTATTTGGTTCATTTTATTTTTATAAATTTCACAAAACCGAAAGATTTTCTTCACGTTTTGTTCACACATTCCCAATATACTATACATCGTAAGAACTTTTCATATGAGTACATTAAGTTGTACTCGAATTCTCCCCCCTCATTAAGAGAAGCGAAGGTAAATCCTTCGCTTCTTTTTATTTATATGAAATTATTGATCTCTATTCTTTGCTCCACAGATAACAATAACTTTGCGTTCTGGCAGCAAAATATTCTTCCTTCAATAGCTTGCGAACTTCCGCTTTTGTGTACCATTGCGCTTCTATCTCCTCCACTGTAGAAGTACTTGGTGCAAATTCGCCTTCTGCAACACCAACAACACAGACATTCTTTTCATTCGAAAAACCAATCGCAGAAAAACTCTCACCCAATATGTCATTCACCTGTACAAGTGTAAGTCCTGTCTCTTCCCGCAATTCTCTGGCTGCACTTTCCATAAATTCTTCTCCCGGATCGATCAATCCCGCCGGAAAATTATATACAAAGTCTCCGCACGCCATTCGGAATTCCCGATTTAACAACAATCGCTCCCCTGTCTTATCATGCATGATGAGCACAACGGAATCTGCCGGATGATCGGAAAGTTCTTCCTGCGTTGTTAAATTCTTATTCCGACTGATCATCTCATATACTTTCTTCTTATGATCTACTGTTGTATAAGTAATATCATACCGGGTAATGAACTTTCCCTCTTCCTTTTTCTCTATACTGTTGAATTCCATGTAATGCCTCCCTTTCAAAAAACAATCTATTATCTAGAAAAGGGATTGCTTCTTACGAAACAATCCCTCGCTTTTGTTTATTCCTCTGCCGGTATCTCTACCTTAATACAAAGTTCCTCTAACTGCTTGGCATCTACCTTATCCGGTGCATTACTCATCAGACAGCTAGCATCTTTTACTTTCGGGAATGCGATCACGTCACGGATAGAATCTGCTCCGGTCATTAACATGATCATACGGTCTAATCCAAATGCTAATCCTGCGTGTGGTGGTACACCATACTTAAATGCTGTCAACAGGAATCCAAAACGGTCATGTGCATCTTCTTCACTGATTCCGAGAAGCTTGAACATCTTCTCCTGAATATCGTCCTGATGGATACGGACAGAACCACCACCAAGCTCGACACCATTTAATACGATATCATATGCTTTGGCTCTTGCCTTACCCATATCGGTATCTAACAGGTCAAGATCTTCTTCCATTGGCATGGTAAATGGATGATGCATTGCCATATAGCGGTTCTCTTCATCGGACCACTCAAATACAGGGAACTCCGTTACCCATAAGAAACGATAATCATCCTTACTTACCAACTCTAACTGGTCTGCTAACTCGCAACGTAATGCTCCAAGTACGGAGAATACGATCTTATCCCGGTCAGCCGCAAATAATAACAGATCTCCCGGCTGTCCGTCCATTGCCTTCACCAAAGCGTCCATCTCTTCATCCTTCATGAACTTGGCAAAGGAAGACTTGATACTTCCATCTTCATGAATTGCAATATAAGCAAGACCCTTTGCACCATAACCCTTTGCAAAATCCACTAAAGCATCAATCTTTTTACGCGGCATTGCACCCTGTCCCTTGACATTGATACCACGGACAGAACCACCATTCTCGATCGCTCCCTTGAATACAACAAAGTCACAATCCTTTACCACATCCGTTACATTGACTAATTCCATACCAAAACGGATATCCGGCTTATCGGAACCAAACCGTTCCATTGCCTCTCCCCATGTCATTCTCTGAAGCGGAAGTGGTACATCCACACCAATTGCCTCTTTGAATACTCTGGCAAGTAAACGCTCATTGACATCTAATACATCTTCAATATCTACAAAGGATAACTCCATATCAATCTGTGTGAATTCCGGCTGACGGTCTGCACGAAGATCCTCGTCACGGAAACATTTGGCCACCTGATAATAACGGTCATATCCGGCTGCCATCAACAACTGCTTGAAGATCTGTGGTGACTGTGGCAACGCATAGAAGCTTCCCGGATGCACACGGCTTGGCACCAGATAATCTCTTGCTCCCTCCGGAGTTGACTTATTAAGAATTGGTGTCTCGATCTCCAAAAATCCTTCTTCTGCTAAGAAGTTACGGATAATGCTTACTACCTTGCTTCTAAGGATCAGATTACGCTGTAAGTCCGGGCGGCGAAGATCTAACGTACGATACTTCAGACGAACTTCTTCCTTTGTCTTGGAATTCTCCTCAATTGGAAACGGAGGTGTCTCTGCCTCGGAAAGAATCCGGATATCCTTTGCAATGATCTCAATATCACCGGTTGCCAAGTTCTTATTGATTCCACCTGCACGAAGTGCAACCTCACCTGTAATCGCAACGACATATTCACTTCTTAACTTCTCTGCCTTCGCAAAACTCTCACTGCCACATTTATCCTCTTCAAATATTACCTGCAAGATACCGCTGCGGTCACGAAGATCTACAAAAATGATACCACCCTTGTTACGACTCTTCTGCACCCATCCCATTACGGTAACGGTCTCATTAACATTCTTGCTACTGACTTCTGTACATCTGTGGGTTCTGTGCAACCCCTTCATTGACTCTGCCATAATTGCCTCCTATATCGTTTCTTTCAGGAAATTGCGTATCACAATTCCTCATTATACACAAATAATGCGTGAGCAATCACACTCACGCATTATTATAACTTCTTTCAAATTGTTTGTACAGTAATTTCTTACTGTGGTCCAATGTATTCTGATCCACCAAATGCAAGGATAAGAATAAAGATTGGATTCAAAAAGATTAAGCCTAATGTAAATCCTACATCATGACCAAACGCCTTAGATAACTTATGCAGGGAAATGATATTGATCACTGCACTTGCAATACTCAGCAATGAACCGATTACCGGAATCTGAAGAGCTGTAATAATACTGCCCACTACTGCAATTACCAAAACAACCCAGAAATATGTGGTATCCCAGGTAAAGCCAAACCGTACATACTGATTGTAAAACGGAATTAAACACTTCCATCCATCTTCTCCGGCTTTCGTAAAAATTCTCCAGTTCGCGATAACTGCAATTATAATCCACACAATCATCGCTACTACGATCACACCAAGCATACCTGCAACGGCTGCCAACATAGCTGAATCATAACTATACATATCTTCCACCTCATTATATAATATTCTCCGAATCACGTCGAAGTATGTATTATTATACTGTAGATGCATAGATTACGCAAGAGAAAACAGGTAAAATCTACTTAAACTTATCTTTAAATTTGTTAATATTATATATTAACTCGTTTTACTTACTATACGGAAACCTTATTCTTATTGGCTGCCATCCGCTCTACAACAATTGGAATCTCACATGGTTCCGCAACACAATATCGTGCCGCATCCAATTCATGTTCTGCACCATATCCATACAGGCACCCTATAAACGGGATATGATTCCCATTGGCTGCCTGCATATCATAAAACCGGTCACCAACCATAACAGCCTGTTCCGGCTGAACACGTTGTAATAATACACGAAGACTATCCGCTTTACTGTCTTTCGGAGTAAGACCCTGCACATGTTCAAACTCCTGCTCTATACGCAAAGCCTTAAGAATAACTGCAATCTCTTCTTGCGTTGCATTTGAACAGATGGCCAGCTGATGTCCATTCTCCTTCAGACTATGTAACATTTGCAAGACACCCGGAAACAACTGTGCCTTTTCTTCTACCTCTGCAAACCATAATTGCTCAATTAACGCAGAGAATTCATCTATCAGTTCCTCTGCTCTCTCTCCAAAGAAGTACTTTACATCCTCTGTAAAGGTTGCACCGATACGGTCACGCAGCTGTTCATCCGTAAAATGATCCGCTCCCATCTGTTCTAATGCTTTATGATATGCGGCAATACCATATGTCTCTGTCATATTCAGGGTTCCATCAATATCAAATATAACTAACATACTAGAAAATTCCTATCATACATCCAAGAATACTCAATACAAAGATTCCAAGAATAATATATATCGTCTTCACATTCTTCTTATATAGCCATACGCATAAGAAGGTTGCCCCAAGAGGTAATAATCCCGGGAATATCTGATCAAAGATCGATTGCAACGTAGTCTCTGTCCCCGACAGGGTAAAGGATAATGTTGTCTGTAGCGAGACCATTGTACCGATCATGGCACCAATTACAGTTAATCCAAGTATGGATGCTCCATAAGATAACTTCTCCATCATATGATTTTCGGAAGCATTCTCTAAGAACTTGGTACCCAGTTTATATCCATATTTTCCTGCAAGGATCTTGGTCAGGAAATGAATAGAGGTATAGATCAGAAAATACAAAATTGCTCCCAATATATTTCCCTGCTTTGCAAGTCCGATACCAATACCTGCAGCAATGACACGGAATGTTCCCCAGAAGAAAGAATCGCCAATTCCGGACAACGGTCCCATCAGACCTACCTTAACATTATTGATGGATTCTGTATCAAAATCCTTATTCTTTGCATTTTCTTCTTCCATGGCAACACCTAATGACATTACAAAAGGTGATACATGTGGTGTAATATTAAAGGTTTCGGTATGCCGTTTCAGTGCTGCATAGAAATCATCATCATTCGGATATATCTTACGAAGCGGTTTCTCAATTGCATACATATATCCATATGCCATCATTTTGTCAAATGACCAGGAGCTTTGAATCGTGAAGGATCTCCAGAAAATGCTCCGATAGTCTTTGGCTGTCATAATCTCTGTTGATTGTTGTTCTTTCTTCTCCATTAGAAATCCTCCTCTGCTTCTTCAAATTTCATGCTGTTAACTGCAATCAATGCCATACAAAGTCCGGCAACCGCTACTCCGATTACATCCATTCCAAGGTACATAACGGCAATAAAGCCAATGAATAAGAATGGCATGATCTTATTGTTAGACATCATCTTAATTAACAGAGCAAGTCCTACACAGGACAGAACTCCCGCTGCTACATTGAAACCATCCATTACTACATCCGGAATCAGATTCAATACACTATTGATCGTATCTGCACCAAATGCCACCGCAACGAATACAAGCAGTGCTGACGGAATACCGATCGACAATGGTACAACTGTTAAATGTAACAGATTCGCCTTCTTTAAGTTTCTCTCATTTACCGCCTTATCAATCTGCTTACCTGCCCAGCTTCCCGGAATTGCATAACAGAAGTTTCTCCACATCTGTAAGAAAACAGATAACGGAAGTGCTAACGCAACAGCAGTTCCGACACCGGCTCCGGATTGAATTGCTACCGCAATACTAAGTACACTTGATGCATATACCTCCGGAGGAACCGCACTTCCTACCATAATGGAACCCATGAACATGGCCTCTAACGATGCACCCATAATAATTCCTGTTGTCATATCTCCCATGATCAAACCAATGATCGGACCTGTAAATAATGGACGTGACATCATGCAGGCACCAAAGGTCTGCTCGTCAATGGATGCCAAAAATGCCACTAATGCCACTAATAATGCTTTTACTACCATATATAATCTCCTTCCTCTAGATCAGGCTTTCTGCCATGATCTTCTTCTCTGTTGGAACCGGTCGGCATTCAACTTCAGCACCCGCTGCGATCATCTCCTTAATATTGGAAATATCTGCATCTGTTACGGCAATCGAATTCGTCCACGTCTTCGTTCCGTCTTTCACCTTCATATTGCCAAGATTAATGTGATCTACAGCTTCTACCTCCTTGACCAGGCGAAGTGCATCTGCCGTGTTATCCACAACAATGAACAGCTTATACTTATCTGTCTTGCCGGACTTCAATGCTGCAATCGCATCATCGACTGACTTGGCAACAAACTTCACGCCTGCCGGAGCTGCTAATTTCAGAGAAGTTGCTCTTAACTTGTCTTTTGACACGGCATCATTTACTACAAATATACAATCTGCCGCTAAGGAATTGGTCCATGCAAATGCTACCTGACCATGTACTAGTCTTTCATCCACTCTTACTAATTTAACCATTAAAAATCATCCTCCTCTGTATCCAATGCCTCTCCCAACACCTGGTTCACATTCACAATACCTTCCTTCGCCGACTCAATTGCCTCTGCAATAATCTCTTCTACCGGTCTGTCATCCTCCAACGAACCGGTCAGTTCGATCAGCAAAGGAAGGTTCATTCCTGTAATTACATATACGTTACCGTTTGAGATATACTCTGAGAACTTATTGGCAACACTTCCGCCAAACAGGTCTGCCGCTACGATCAGCTCATCCTGTTCTGACAATGCTTCCATCTGTTCTTTTGCAACCCGGTCCATATCAAAATCCGGTTCTACATAAGCACAGATCACATCGACAGCCTGCGTCTGTCCCAATATAAAGTTCAATGTCTCTTTGATTCCTTCCGCAAATCTGCCATGCGTTGCTATCAATAATCTTCTCATCGCCATCTCTCCTATCTGATTCTAATATTCTACTGTTCTATAATATCTTCTGATATCCAGATTATGATCTCTGACATGTTCAAAATGAGCACTGATTCTCTCATTCTGAGCTGCCAATACCATCGGTGCGACAAACTTTCTCATATCTTCATCGATGCCCTCTAACTTGTAATCTTTGGTATCCCATACTTCTACTACGTCTGAATATCTTCTCACAAATGCCTCTACTCTGTCAACCAATGGGCGGGTCTCATCTTCACCCTTGAATAACATGAAACTCATATCCTTCTCTGTCATCTCAATTGTTCCATGGAAGAACTCTGCAGCATGAATAGACTTGGTTGCGATCCACTGCATCTCCTCTAATACACACATAGCAAAACAATATGTCTCACCCCATGTATTACCGGCTCCGATACACATATGGAACTTCGTATCCTTGTGCTTCTCGGCAAATGCTAACGCTCTCTCATCATTCTGCTCACGTACCTTCAATAATGCTTCCGGCATCTTCTTAAGTGTCTCTAAGAAACGATCACACTCCGGGAACTCTCCATTCTTCTTCATGATCAATGCACCTAACGCAAACATGTGAATATACATATCTTCTACCAGGTTATCGTTGGATGCTGCATTTGCGATCACATAAGTAGATGCTGCACCAAGTGGACAATCCTCTTCTCCTACAAAGGAGATTACCTGTGCTCCTACACTCTTCGCATATTCTGCTGCTGCGATCGTCTCCTTGGTTGTACCGGAAAGAGACGCTGTAATAAGAAGCGAACGATCGGATAACTTCTTTGGCTTTGCAGCTACTAACTCGGCTGCGATCTCATAATACCATTCCACTGTAGAATTGGTCTTCAACATATAAGCAAGAGGGCTTACCATAGAATAAGTTCCGCCGGTTCCTACTAAAAATACATTGTCATATCCCTTTGCATATGCCTGATCAACCACCTCTGCAATCTTTGGAATATTGTTAACTGCTCCATTCAATACACTTAAATATGTTTCATTCTCAAATCCATACATCTCTTATCATCCTCCTAAAATTAAATTTGATCCTGATGTGCGCACATATAAAAGTTCATAACCACTTTGTGTTTATAATATACCACCTTATATTCTTTGTGTCAACCACTTTTTATTTAAAATGTACCAATTGTTTTACCAGATGCATTTTTAATATACCAATTTATGTTTTTCTCTTTCTTTTCCAGATAAATTCTGTTATAATATGTCTAGTATTTAGCAGAGCACAACACCTATCTATCTTATACAGCAATACGCAGTACATTGCTTACAGGATAGATAATGTGGAACAGGAGAACGATATGTCAGACAATGCAACAGAAGTATCCCAGATCATCCGGGAACATATATTAGATAAAACATACGCCTACGGCACTACCATTCCTTCCGAAAGAGATCTGGTACAGACATTACAGGTAAACCGTAATGTCATACGCAATGCAATCGATCTCTTGATCGAAGAAGGACTTCTCAAACGGGTACAGGGAAAAGGAACCTATGTGATCAAGACTGACATTGATGATTCCGCCATTCATTTCAAAGGAATGAGTGAATTGTTATGGCAGGCCGGTTATACTCCGAATTCCAAGGTGCTTACAACTAAGACAAGGGCTGCCGGTCATAAGTATTCCAATATTTTTCACGTACCGGACGATACCGGGATGTTCCAGATCGTTCGTTTACGAAGTGGCAATAACATACCTATTTCCATAGAGAATACAACCATTCTGCACGAGAGCATTCAGAATGAGGATCAGATCGATTTTCAGGTATACTCCTTATACGATATGTTTTCGATCAACAAGATACATATCCATACGATCCGGCATGTATTTTCTTCTTCCAGAACATATAATACCTTTGCACGCTTACTTGGTTTAGAAGAAGGCAGCCCCATCGTTTCGATCGAGATCACCTCATCCACAAAGGACGGTCTGGTAGCAGAGCATACCGAAGTTATGGTAGTTCCCACCTTTGCCAAATATTACACAGATGGCATTATCCGCAACGGCGAATTCTACTTGTCATCCCAGTTATTCTAAATGATTTATCCACAAGGAGGCTTTTCAACATGCCAAAAATGTATAATCTATTAAGTCTTGATATAGAAGAACAGGTAAAACAATATATAGATGAACACAACCTGCAGCCGGGAGACAAGCTTCCTTCGGAGCGCGACTTTTCAACCATGCTGAATGTCACAAGAGTTACTTTGCGCCACGCATTAGAAGTACTGATCGGTAAAGGGATCATTGAACGGCATCCCGGAAGTGGTTACTACCTCTGTCCGCCAAAGACAGACCGCGAATTACTATACTACTGTTTTCCTTATAGGGACTGCACTCTGATCAACGAAGGATATACCACTGAAAAGATATCCTTCATTCCGGAACAGGTACGCAATATTGCCGCTAATTCCGCATTACCGTCTGCCTTTGCCGATCTGGTTTCCAATTATGTGTTAGAATCTGTGGCCGGCCGGCCAATCGGTCTTACCTATATGTTCCAACAGCCGGAATCTACTTCCCTGTTTCCTTACCTGTTTGAAATGAACGATATCCCGGACGAACTGACCATCACACAGACCATCCGCATCTTTCCTTACGAAGAGAATCTGGTGGAACCACTGCATCTCACCAATGCAGACAGTCTCCTGCTGATCAGTAATTTTGTTCACTATCGAAGCCAGACGATCGGTATCAGCTTATCCTTATGCGTAGGGAATCGCGTGAATCTTATAACCAGTATTACTTTACCGGAATAATCCTCTATTCCGGTATTTTTTTGTAATATTTTGCTGACGTTTCCGGTTCTATGCGTATTGACGTGCATTTTATAAATTTTATAATATGATGCAGGGGCGATCATCGTCTGCCCCAATAACGCAGAAAAGAGGATCATGTTATGAAAATGTTTCGAACCAGATTACTTACATATGCTTTTCTTGGCAGTGCATACCTTCTTTGTCAGAACGTTACCACATATGCCATGCCTGTACATACCGCACAGTCTGTTATATTCCAGCCACAATCATCCGATAACCGCATGGGTATCGCAACATCTCCTGCTGCCGGGGAACCATCCGCAATATCATCAGACACCACTACACCGGAACAATCCATCACTCAGCCGCTGGCAGCTGTCCGGATCAGAAAGTGTACCGCCACCTCTCATTCCGCAATACATATAACATGGACTAAGAATGCTCATGCTTCCAAATACGAGATCTACCGGGCAACATCCGCAAAAGGCAACTACAAGTGTATCGCCTCCACCCGGAAACCGCAATACACGGACAAGACCGGCAAAGTGTTCACCACCTATTATTACAAAGTGAAAGCTGTTTCCGGCGATCCCCGGACTTATTCCGACAGCAGTTACAGTAAGATCGTATCTGCAACTGTCCGCAAAAAAGCAAAAAAAATCGCCTATGTAGGCGATTCTATCATGGCAGGATTTCGCGAATATAACATTGTAAAGGGAAAATCAAACAAAGATTTTTCCAAGATCGGTATTCATACCTATAACTACTATACAAGTGATTATATGAAACGTCTGCTTCAATACAAACCGGATCGTATGATCATCATGCTTGGAATGAACAGTTTGGGTGGCAATCCCGGCAAAACACAGATTGACAACATCCTGAATCCCTACAAAAAGATACTTAATGCCTGTCATAAGAAAAATCCACACATGGAAATTGTTGTAATGGGCGTAAGTCCAACCCGTAACAGCTCCGAAGTGAATAATCCTGCCGTCCGGCGCTTTAATAAGGCATTAAAGAAATATGCCAATAGTAAGAAATATCTTCATTACTTTGATACCGTTTCGTTCTTAGCTGACAAATCCGGATCTCTCAAAGCCTCTTATAGCGGCGGCGACGGCATCCACTGGAGTAAAAGCGGATATAATATTACTTACAGGAAACTTCAAAAATATATAAAAGAATGGTAACGTAACCTTTACACGGTATCTATTTTTATATATAGACATTTCCCGGTGATTTCTACATCCGATCGGTGAAGAATTCTTCAAATGCTGTGTAGCCTTCTTTTTCAAGCTGTTCCTTCTGGAACTTCTTATTCTTCTTCATAATTGCAATATTGATCTGCTCTCCATTCTTACGTTTCTCATTTGCCTGCTGCAAAATCGTAAGCATCTTATCTTGTGGCATATTCTTTTCTACAAGATAAGCTGTCTTCTCGCCTTTGCCCGGCACCTGATAATCCTTCTCTAATAAGAGCATAACGATCCGTTCAAATCCGATTGAGAATCCGCAGGCTGGGGTATTCTGGCCGGTGAACTTACCGATCATTTCATCATAACGTCCGCCACCACCGACAGATCCACCAAACTCGTCCATGGAGATCTCGAAGATCGGTCCGGTATAATAACCCATTCCTCTTACTAACGTTGGATCAAATACAATCTTGAAGTCAGCAGACTTCGTAGCATCCACACTTGCCATGATCGTCTCAAGATCTTCTGCAACGCCTGTCTCTAAGTATTCCCCTAATGTCTCTTTCAGATAACGGACACCTTCTACGTCCTGACTCACGTTTGCAAACAGTGCAAGGCATTTTTCAACGGATTCCAAAGCAAATCCCTGCTCGATCAACTCCTCTTTTACACCATCCAGACCTATCTTATCCATCTTATCTAACGTAATGAATACATTGTCATAATCCGCTTCACCAAATCCACTGTAGGCTGCCATTGCCTTTAACATCTTACGGTTATTCAAACGGATCGTAAATTTCTCAAATCCGATCTTGCCAAGCAATGTAGTCGTTGCCGTGATCAGCTCGATCTCTGCTAAAATAGTCGGCTCACCTAAAATATCAATGTCACACTGCATGAACTGACGATAACGACCCCTCTGTGGACGGTCTGCTCTCCATACATTGCCCATCTGTAATGCCTTAAACGGACTTGGCAGATCATTTGCATTATTCGCATAATAACGCGAAAGCGGAAGTGTCAGATCGTAACGAAGACCTCCATCCACTAATACATTTGCATCCTCTGCTGCCTTTGGAACTGCTGCAGTTAACTTGTCACCACGTTTTAAGATCTTGAAGATCAGTTTCTCATTCTCTCCACCCTGATTTGAACTTAAATTCTCAATATGTTCTACACAAGGAGTCTCCATACTTGAAAAACCAAATGTCTTATATGTCTCCTTAATCTGTCCGATCACATAATCACGAATCTCCATCTCTCTCGGTAATATATCTTTCATACCTGTTACCGGTTTTTTCTTCATTGCCATCTTCTCATTTTCTCCTTTACCTGTTATCAATATACTAACTTGTCCTGCGTGTCTCCCTGCAATTCTCTGTTTGTAATCTCATCATATACTATACTCTGAAATGGCAGGAATACTTTCATATCAAAATGCCTTACCTCCTCGATCAGCAGTTCCACAGCGGTCTTACTGTCAAATGCCTTTCTATATGGACGGTCGGAAGTAAGTGCAACAAAGACATCACACACCCGCAATACCCTTGCACCAAGCGGGATCTCATCTCCCACCAGATTATCCGGATAACCGGTGCCGTCATAATTCTCATGATGATGAAGGATCATTTCGCAAATGCGATCCGAATATCCCTCCGCCTTCACGACTTCGTATCCAAGACCTGCATGCAGACGGACATACCGCATCTTTTCTACGTTCAACGTATCATCATCCCCACCGTACAGATAGGTGCTTGCTCTCAATTTGCCAATATCATGAAGCATTCCAGCCACTTCAATATCATGACAAAACTCCGGATCCAACTTCAGCTCTTTTGCTAACATTCCGGCCAGCCGGCTTACCTCAATTCCATGCGCAATCTCTGTTTTCAGGTCTTCTGTCAGATATGCCGACATTTCATCTACTTCAATCCCATCACGATCGATCTCTATCATCCCATCACCTCTTCAAACATCCGCCGTTTACGGTCAATCATCTCGTCAATCCGCTTAATGTACTCATCTACATTTTTTACATTCTCTACACGCTCAATCCGATTTTCCTTATGGAACACAAACTTCGATGATGCTCCTGCTCCCATGGCAAGAATATCTAATTTCTCTTCCATGATCAATATATTATAAATACATTCTTTTCCCTGTTGTGCATACCCGATATTCTCTAATTTCCCCGGAATATTCTTCTGCCGGTATAGATAATATGGCAACAAATCCATTCTTCTTGCACATGCATCTACCGCAAGCAGCATCTCATTGGTACTTCCCTTGATCAATGAATGATAACGTTCCATCTCTATGTTGAGATTTGCCGCACGCTTGATCGCTAACGAATGTACCGTAAGACTGTCCGGTCTTAATTGCTCAATCTCCGATAATGTATGTTCTACCTCTGCCATTTCCTCACCCGGAAGCCCTACGATCATATCCATGTTAATGTTCGTAAATCCTGCCTCACGAGCCATTGCATATGCCTGTCTGGTCTGTTCTACACTATGCGCCCTGCCGATCAGTTCAAGCGTTGCATCTGACATTGTCTGCGGATTAATACTGATGCGCTCCACACCAAGCTTACGAAGTACCAGTAATTTGTCCATTGTAATACTGTCGGGTCTTCCACATTCCACACAGAATTCCTTCACATACTGCATATCAAATGTATGCTGTAAATGCATAACCAGCTCTTCTAACTGAAGTGCAGACAAGGCACTTGGCGTTCCTCCACCGATATATATCGCAACTAACCGTTTCTTCCGGTATGCCGGAGCAGTTGCCACATATTCCATCTCCCGATACAACGCCTGCAAATATGCATCTACTTTATCCTCATAGGTTGCGATCGGATAAGATGTAAAGGAACAATACAGGCATCTTGATGGACAAAATGGTATACCTATATAGATGCAGTATTCGTGTTCATAATCAAAATCCCGGAATAATTCCTGTTCCCTCTTAGCAACCTCGATACAAATGTCTGCCTTTTGTGGAATGGTCAGATAGGTATCTGTATATAAATGCCGGATCTCCTCTTCCGTTGCTCCATGCTCGAGACGCTCCGTTGCAACCTTTGTTGGTCTTACTCCCGTCATACTTCCCCACGGCAACGTCTTGCCTGTGTATTCAGAAAGCATTTGATACAGTGCTGCCTTTAACGGATTTCTGGCAAGTTTCCGGTTGAGAAAATCTACCACAACCGTTTTCTCCTGATGATAACCATCCATATCTTCTAAACAATAAGTAACATACCCACCGCTTGCAACCTGTGTCTCAACATCCGAATCCATCGTGTATGTAACATATAATGAAAGTCTGGTACCATCCTCTTTGGTGACAACCTTCTCGTTATCAAAAAAAGCCTGCAGCATTGCCCGGATATCATTATTAAAATATTCCGCATTTTGTTCTAAATATATCATTCTTCATGTGCCCCGCAAACCATATTGCTCTTCTTCTCCCAGCCAATGGTGGTTCCATCCATATGTCCCGGAAAAATCTTCGTCTCGTCCGGCAAAGTATATAATTTCTGTCGGATGGAATCCAACAGTACCGTTCCATTGCCTGTCGGAAAATCCGTCCGTCCTACACTGCCGCAAAATAATGTATCTCCAACAATGGCTGATTGTAATTCCTCACAATAATAGCACATTCCGCCACTTGTATGTCCCGGTGTCAAAATGCAGGTAAGCGTTGTTCCGATAATGTCAATCTTCTGGCCATCCCGAAGCAGTTCATCCGCCTGCAACGTAATGGGAGTACCAAACATACCAGACAGGTTGGCTGATATATCATTCAGCACCTCTTCATTTTCCACCTTCGAAGCATATACGGGTACGTGAAATGTATTCCTTAACGCCTGCACTGCTCCGATATGATCATAGTGTCCATGTGTCAGAAAAATTCCTTTCAGTTGAAATTCAGGTGTATGGAAAATCTCTATAAGTGCCTCTTCCTCTGCAGCAGGATCAAACACGACACATTCGCCAAGATCATGATTTACTAAAATATAACAATTCGTCCCTAACTCTCCAACTGTTTTCCGAAAAATCTCTAAATCCGCCATCTATACGTCCTTTCTTATCGATCAGCCCACGCTACGCTCTACATCCAGTACTCCCGGTATCATGCGGATCTTCGAGATCACATGATTCAACTGATCGACTGTCTTAATATCAAATGATACGGTAAATGTTGCCCGTTCATTCTTGTTATTACTCTTACTGTTAATTGCCGTCACATTGATATTCGCCTCTGTAAATACCTTCGAAACATCAAACAACATACCGGTACGATCCGCCGCAAAGATACGGATCTCCGTGGAATACGTTGCTGTCGGATTATTTGCTGCATCTTCCTGCCACTCTGCATCGATCAGTCTGGACCGGTCAGTGTCATTCATTCCAACAATATTCACACAATCTGTCCGGTGAATGGATATTCCTCTTCCTCTTGTGACATATCCGACAATCTCATCACCCGGAACCGGAGAACAACATTTTGAAAAATGGACTGCCACATCATCAATACCATGAACCGTAATACCGCCTTTGGAATGATTAGTCCGGTGAAGATCTGCACTCTGATTCAACTGCTCTAACAGCTCATCCTCTGTCATCTGTGCTTTTTCTTCTTTGTGGTAGGTCTCCATCAATTTGTTCATGACCTGGCCTTCTTTTAATGCACCATGACCAATTGCTGCCAGTACAGAATCCCAGTCGCGGAAATTATACTTCACCATAACCGCTTTCAACAGCTCCGGTTTGGAATATGTTGCGTAATTATACCCTTTGGCTTTGCAATATTGCGATAACAGTTCTTTTCCTCTGCTGATATTATCTTCCTTAAATTCCTGCTTAAACCACTGATTGATCTTATTTCTTGCCTGTGCTGATTTGACTATTGCCAGCCAGTCACGGCTCGGTCCTTTTGAGTTCTGTGAGGTGATGATCTCAACGCGGTCACCATTTTGCAGATTATAAGTTACCGGAACCTGTCGTCCATTGACTCTTGCGCCCACCATCTTATTGCCGACTGCTGAATGAATACTGTAGGCAAAATCAATTGGTGTGGAGCCTGCCGGAAGATTCTTCACGTCACCATTCGGAGTGAAGCAATATACCTGTTCTGCAAACAGATCCAGGTCCGTCTTAACGGTACTCATAAATTCTTTGTTATCTTCTGTATCTCTCTGCCATTCAAGGATCTGACGCAGCCAGCTTAACTTCTCTTCCTCTTTGTCTTTGGTTGTTCCTGTCAGATTCTCTTTGTATTTCCAGTGTGCAGCAATACCATATTCTGCCGTCTTGTGCATATCATATGTCCGGATCTGTATCTCGAAAGGCTGTCCGCTCTTACTGATCAACGTTGTATGCAATGACTGATACATGTTTGACTTTGGCATGGCAATATAGTCTTTGAAACGTCCCGGAATCGGTTTGTATTTCTCATGGATAATACCAAGTGCCGCATAACAATCCCTGACACTGTCTACAATGATCCGCACAGCAAAAATGTCATAGATCTGATCTAACGTCTTATGCTGATTGACCATCTTCTTGTATATACTGAAGAAATGTTTCACACGGCCGTTGATCTCTGCCTTAATGCCGGCCTCATCAATACATTCCTTCACATCATGTACAATCGTCTCGATAAACTTCTCCCGTTCCTCTAATCGTTCATCAATCTCTGTCTTTAACTCTTTGAACTTCTCCGGCTCTAAATACTGCAAAGACAGATCATCTAATTCTACTTTGATCTTGCTGATACCAAGACGGTGTGCGATCGGAGAATAGATATCCATCGTCTCTCTTGCTTTCTCGATCTGTTTCTCCGGAGACTGGTACTGTAACGTCCGGAGATTATGCAGACGATCCGCTAACTTGATCAAAATGACACGGATATCCTTTGCCATTGCAAGGAACATCTTCCGCAGATTCTCAGCCTGAAGTTCAATCTTATCCTGCGAGAAATTCAACTGTGTTAATTTGGTAACTCCATCTACTAACAATGCTATCTCCGGAGAAAATTCTTCCGAAATCTCCTCCGTCGTCATAACCGTATCTTCGATCACATCATGCAAGATTCCCGCAGCAATTGTCTCTTTATCAAGCTCTAATTCTGCTAAAATAATGGCGACGCAAAGGGGATGCATGATATATGGCTCACCCGACTTACGGAATTGTCCCTCATGGGCTTTACTGGCAACCTGATATGCCTTCTCAATCATAGTGATATCTGTATTCGGATGATATTCCTGTACTTTCTCAATTAAAGTCTTGTACAATTCCTCCGGTGGTGTAAAATCCTTTGGTGTACTAAGCTCTTTGTCCGTATTTACTAATCCTGCCATATATCCACCTTCTTTTCTTTTGATCTCAATTTCCTCGATAAAATATAGTATAGCCTATATTTTCTAAGATGTAACGGAAAAAATGACATCCAATCATAATTTTGTAAAAAATGCAATAAAACCATCTCTGATTTTACACGTTCTTTGTGTTATTTGAAACGAACCAAAAGTATGCCATTATAAGACTTCACGCACGGTAGCCATTGCATAGCGTTTTACCTGCATTTGCAGGGTGCGTTTACCGTTGAATTCGTTAATTGCCGGATAGTATATAATGTTAAGGATTACGTTATTGAGCCATCCATGTAACATCTTATCATATTCTTCCTGTCCAAACCAACTGACAATATTTTCTTCAAATTCCTGTGCCCGGAAATAGATTCCTTCTGAGATTACTCCATCTTTGTCCTCTAACGTCAATTTTACAACATTACGATCTTTTCCCATGATCTTCGCAGATAACACATTGAGATCCTTCTGTGCAAATATCGGCTTTTCATTTCCTTTCCCAAATGGTGCCAGCCCATCCAGCTGTTCAATCAACGTCTCCGTTACATAAGACATTGGCATCGGTACATCTATATGTATAGTTGGAACAAAATCTTCCTGTGTAAGTGTGCAATTATCATTGATCGCCTTAACAAAATCATCAAATCGGTCTGCCTGAAGCGAGAATCCCGCCGCCATTGCATGTCCGCCGAATTTTAGCAACAGGTCACTACATTGCTGCAGTGCCTCAAACATATGATAACCCTCGATCGAACGTCCGGAACCCTTCAATACGCCTGGGACATCACTGTCCACCACAACCAATACCGGATGATGATAGCTCTCTCTGATTCTGCCTGCAATAATACCTGCCAGACTCTCATGGCAGTGTTCGAGATATATGACCATGACTTTCATCGGATCCATTTGCTCAATATACTGTTCTGCCTGCTCTGTCCCTTCCATTGTCATATTCTTGCGTTCCTCGTTCATGTCTTTCAGCGCTGTCGCCTTTGCAATAGCCGTCTCTGTATCTGTCTCCATCAGAAGCTCCATTGCCGCCACTGCACTTTCCAACCGTCCGCATGCATTAATGCAGGGACCTAACTTGAATCCGACATGATATTCGTTCACTGTCACATCCGATAATTCATTCACCCGTAACAACGCCCGCATTCCCAGATTCCCGGAATGGTTCAGTTTCTCCAATCCTTTCACTGCAAAAATCCGGTTCTCATCTATTAACGATACAATGTCACAAATTGTTGCAACTGCTACAAACTCCAGAAACTGCTGCATTTCCTCTTCCGGTACTTCTCTTTTAATAAAAAGCGCCTCTATTAATTTGTAGGCAACTCCCGCGCCACACAGATCATTAAACGGGTACTGACACGTCTCCTTTTTCGGATTCAGGATTGCATCCGCTGGTGGAAGAATATAGTGCTTGTCCTCACCTTCCATAAAAAAAGGCACTTGATGGTGATCCGTCACTACAACCGTCATTCCCAGCTCTTTTGCTCTTGCGAGAGCTTCATTTGCCGCAATACCATTATCACAGGTTACAATCGTGTGGATGCCATCCTCTGCTGCCTTTTCAATAATCTCCCGATTGATGCCATAGCCATCCTTCACCCGGTGCGGAATTACATAATCTACATCCGCGCCAACTCTCTTAAATCCTGCATACAGGATATAATTAGACATTACACCATCTACATCATAGTCCGATACAATTCGAATGCGATGTCCTTCTTCAATATCATGGATAATGATCCTGACTGCCTGGTTCATGTCCTCCATCATAAATGGGTCATATAAATTCTCTATCTCCGGATGCAAAAATCTTTCAAACTGGGTCTCCGGAATGTCTCGATTGATCATGATTCTGGCTACAACCGGGTCTATATGAAATTGCTCTGAAAGAGCACCGAAATCTGCTCTTTTCATTCGTATAAGCCAATTCTGTTCTGCCATATATTAATCTCCTAATGAAACATGATAGGGACATGGTTACCTGCCATGTCCCTATTTGTTTCTAGTCTATTATGCTTTCTTTGTTTGCTTCTTGCTGATCTTTTTAGAAGTTGTATTCTTATCGTTCTTACCAAATCCGGTCTTAAACATGTACCACAATGGTCCGGTAATACATACAGAAGAATAAGCACCGCAAACAATACCACACATCAGGGTAAGTGCAAATTCCTTAATGGACGGCACACCCATGATATATATAAAGAATACCATTACAAATGTTGTAAGGGATGTATATATTGTTCTTGTCAACGTCTGGGAAATAGAAGTATTTACAATTGTTGCATAACTTTCTTTGCTCATGCTGACCATGTTCTCACGAATACGGTCAAAGATAATGATCGTTGCATTGATCGAATAACCAACGATCGTCAACATACATGCAATAAATGTATTACCAACAGACAACCGTCCAATAGAATACACTGCAAATACTACTAATACGTCATGCAATAATGCAATAACGGCTGCTGCACCAAACTTCACATCACTAAACCGGATTGCAATATAGATCAACATCAATGCCGTTGCAATCAACACAGATATAATTGCATTTCTCTGCATTTCCGTACTGATTGTGGAACTGATATTCTCCATGTTAAATTCTTTTACTTTGAAATTATCTTCTAACGCAGTCTGAACAGCATCTCTCTGGTCATTTGAAAGCTCTGCAGACTTAAATACGATCTCATTGGAATTCTTTACGTTCTGAACCTGAATATCTGCCTCTGAAATTCCTGCTGCCTTTGCAATCACCGGAAGAATGTCACTCTCTGCTTTTGCGAGGTCATAACGTTCTTCGAAATTAACAGTCATTGAAGTACCACCTGTAAATTCAAGGCTGTAATTCAAGGTAGAACCCGTCTTACCCTTAAATACCGGTAATGCGATCAAGCCGGCTGCAATTGCAACAAAGGAAATGAGATAAGCAAATCTGGAAAACTTCACATAATTGTGAACCTTTGCTTCTTTCTTCGCTCCATATAATTTCGGGCTCTGTAATCCTAATGTATATGCTGCCTTTAATAACTGTTTGGTAATAATCAATGCCGTAAATACAGACAACACAATACCAATACCTAATGTAAGTGCAAATCCCTTAATGGAACCGCTTCCCATAATGTACAATACAAAGGCTGCGATCAAGGTTGTAATATTACCATCTAAGATAGCAGACAGTGCTTTGTTGAAACCAGCATCAATTGCACTTTTAACCGATGCTCCTGCACCAAGTTCCTCTTTAATACGGGTAAAGATAATAACGTTTGCATCAACCGCCATACCAACAGATAACACGATACCTGCAAGACCCGGAAGTGTAAGACTGGCATTAAATCCATTCAGGCACAATAACATCAGCACAACGTATGCAATCAACGCAAGAACAGAAATGAAACCAGGCAATAAGTATAAACCGATCATAATGACAGCAATCACAGCCATACCGATTGCACCGGCCTTTAAGGTTGTGCTAAGAGCATCTTTACCGAGCGTTGCTCCGACTTCATTCGAACGTAACTCTTCCAATGTTAACGGAAGGGCACCGATACGAATGGTCTGTGCAAGCTGTTCTGCTTCCTCATCATCAGCCATACCATTGATCACAGCACTACCACCCGTGATTGCAGTCTGGACGGTAGGTGCAGAAGCAATCTCACCATCATATATAATATAAATACGTTTGCCAACATTTGCTGTTGTCGCATCTGCGAACTTCTTCGTTCCTTCATCGCTAAATGCAAGCTGAACGACATATTCCTGAACGGTACCGGAATTATCAATTGCGGCAGAAGCATTCTTAACATCGGACCCGGTTAATACCGTCTCATATTCCTGTCCGGATGCATACTTGGAATAATTGTCCTCATCTAAGAATTCCAAAGCACCCGGCTTACCAAGTTCTTCCAGAATCTTACTTGCATCACTTACACCGGGAATCTCAATGTTAATACGATTGTTTCCCTCTTTGTATACATTACTGTCTGTCGAGTATACATCTGCACGCTGCTGTAAACGCTCGATCGTATCCCGAATCTCCTGATCAGTAGGATTATCCTCTTTGATCTGATATGTGATACTGACACCACCTGCAAGGTCAAGACCTAAGATAATGTTCTCAGCCTTACCAATCTGATTCTTACCAAGTCCCTGCACTACTGTAAAAGTGCCAAGTGCAAGAACAAGGATAAAGACTATGATAGTCAGCACACTGTTTCTCTTTGCTTTCTTCATTCTTTTACTCTCCTTACTCTAGGCTAAAGCTGCCTTTATCATGATTGCACATTCTACACGTTTACGTTCTAATTCACAGCCGATATCATATGCATCCAATAAATTGCCATGGAAATTATATGAGTTAGCTGCACAACCCCCGCTACAGTAGAATCTTGCAAAACAGTCCTTACATTTGTCCTTTGCATATACGTTGCAAAGTTTAAATTCATCTACAATATCCGTTTTCTCTATTCCGGTATCAACATTTCCTAACTTGAACTGCTCCATTCCAACAAACTGATGACATGGATACAGATCACCCCAAGGTGTAACTGCTAAGTATTCCGTTCCGGAACCACAACCGGATAATCTCTTATATAAACATGGTCCACCTGTAAGATCGATCATAAAATGGAAGAAATTAAATCCATTACCTTCCTTTTCCCTCTTGACCATCTCTTTTGCTAAATTGTCATATTCTTCAAACAATTGCGGAAGATCTTCCTCCCGAATTGCATAATCCATATCATCCGGAGCCACCACCGGCTCTGCTGAGATCTGTTTGAATCCCATATCTGCCAAATGCAGAACATCCTTAGAAAAATCCAGATTATAATGTGTAAAAGTTCCTCTCACATAATAATTGGTCTGATGTCTCATCTCAGCCATCTTCTTGAACTTATCTATGATCAGATCATAACTTCCTTTGCCATTGCGGGTTGGTCTCATAAAGTCATGTACTTCTTTTCGACCATCGATGCTCAATACAACATTCGCCATCTCTTTGTTGGCAAATTCCATTACCTCATCTGTCAGCAGCATGCCGTTCGTTGTCAATGTAAAACGGAACTTCTTATTAAACTCTTTCTCTTTGCTTCTGCCATATGCAACCAGATCCTTCACAACCTGAAAATTCATCAGCGGCTCTCCACCAAAGAAATCTACTTCCAGATTCACCCGGTTACCGGAATTCGCAATCAGAAAATCTAAAGCTTTCTTCCCAACTTCATAGCTCATGAGGGCTCTTCCACCATGATACTCTCCCTCTTCCGCAAAACAATATTTGCAGGCAAGGTTACAATCATGCGCTATATGAAGGCATAATGCCTTGACAACCGTCTTGCGTTTTTTAAAATCGATGATTGCATCCTTGTAAACATCTTCTGTAAAAAGCTGTCCCTGATCTTTTAATTCTGTTATCTCATCATACGCTTCCCGTATCTCATTCTCCGGATATTGCGGTAATCTCTTCACAATCTCATCCGGATCCATCTCTTCATACAAGGCGATTACATCATATACCAGATCATCTACTACATGAACCGATCCACTGCAGACATCCAATACAATGTTATAGCCGTTATTCTTATACTGATGTATCACTTTTATTATACCTCTTATTCACGTCTCCGGAAACACATAGCCGTTTCCTTCAGATCCTTAGAAACGAAATGAAAGAGGACAGCCCAATATAAGCAGCCCTCTTTATTCCATTACCATACCAGAAAATGTATTATTTGTTCTCACAAGTCTGGTTACCAACTGTACAAGATGTCTTGCAAGCTGACTGACAAGATGTCTGGCACTCGCCACATCCGCCTTTTTCCATTGTGTTCTTTAATGTTTTGTCTGTTAAAGTCTTAATATGTTTCATCTCATATACCTCTCATTTATAAATAGTATTCAGGTATGCTCCCTGAACCAATACATATTTCATTTAGTATAACACATGCTTTTTCCAAGGTCAACGCTTATCTTAGCTTATCATTCCTCCCAGCAGCCCTCCTCCAACACATAGCACGGCTGTTGTAATATTCGCAGTACTTGTCACATGAAACACCTGACCGATCAGTATTGCCACCAGCGATATGATCAGGATATACAATGTTCCGAGCAGGAGCCCCCAAAGGAACTTTCTCTCTTTTACTTTCTTTCCGGTAATAAATGCTCCAATAAACGTGACAATTACATAAATTGCCACAATTGCCACATCTGTTAACGCCTCACTTAAATGAAAACGAAACACAGTAAAGGCAAGTGCCGCCAACAGGACTCCTGTTACTGCATATGCAATGATCAAGCCTTCTACAACAGTTGCAAATTTTCTTCCAACACTCATACTCCACACTCCTCCTGCAAGGTCAGCATTTACTCAATACTGCTCTCCATTCCTATTGCACTAATGCAATATATGAGTGAGTGTATCTATATATTCCTATTTCGTTTTGTTTTGTTGTTCTAACAGCTCCATTACATCAAACAAAGAATCATATATCTGATCTGCCAACGGCCGAATCTCTTCCGTAGGCTGAATCAGATCGATCACCATAACTGTGTATAATCCCGCTGCAGAAGACGACTTCACGCCGTTAATGGAATCTTCTACTCCAAGCGCTTCGTCCGGCTCAACTGCCAATCTCCGACATGCTTCTAAGTATATATCCGGTGCCGGTTTCCCATTCGGAACAACTCCGCCATATACGATCTTATCAAATACATCCAGGATCCCGGCACGACGCAAATTCTTTCCTGCTCGTTCCTCCTGTGTCGAAGTTGCAAGTCCTATCTTGTAATGATGCTCTTTCAGATATGCAAATAATTCCCTGACTCCCGGTTTCAGATCCAGACCATTCTGTTCGATCTCCGCATCCATCCGTGTCATCGTCTTCTCCCGGAATGTATCATAATCAAAATCTGCTCCAAAATGATCCTTCATCAATTGTTCATTATGCTGTCTGGTTGCTCCCGCAATATGGTTGCAAAGATCTTCCATCTCCTCTTCCGGAATTCCATATTCTGCCCCGGTGATCATCCAATGCTTACGGTATAAACGCTCCGAATCAAAAATAACACCATCCATATCAAAAACAACTGCTTTTATCATATTCTTTCTTCTTCCTTTTCTTTCTTCATGGTTCTCATCCATAACCAGATACAGGTTATTAAAATGAGTCCACCCATAATAGCAAATAAAATGGTTGTCGTCAATGGATTATAATAATTGAACTGTAGTGTTCTTGTCACTTTGTTACCCGCTTTATCCACACAATCCACATTGATCCGGTATGTTCCGTACTCCGAATACTCTAACTGCCTTGTATCCGGATCATACTCCTGGTCATTCATGGTAATCTTTGTAATTTCATCTTCCGGATTGGTCAGCGATAATGTAACGGTTCCTCTTTCTGATACCGCCTGCCCGTCTTTCACTCCGGTAAATATTACTTTTGGTGCAGTATGGTCAATAATAAACTCTGCAGTTTCCGTACTCTTATGTCCTAATTCATCCTGAACTTCCACCGAAAGATTATACTTTCCTTCATCCGTAACCGGCGTTGTTCCATCGTATTCTACTCCATTTAACAGGATGCGATACGATACAACCGTAAGATCCCTGAACACCTCTTCTAATGTATCCGCAATCTGAAATTCCTGGAAATATCCACCGCTATATTCTGCAACTTTGTGTATTTCCGGGCTGGTCTGATCCAATACAAAATGAATTTCCTTCTCATCCTGATTACCCGCCTCGTCTCTTGCCGATATTACAAAATCATAGATTCCATCCTCACTAAAGATCTGCTGTAAGCTGCTTAACTTGGACGAATTCACCATTTTAGGCAGGTCAATCTCCTCTTCCTTGCCATTGATATCTGTGCGGGTTCCCCGAATGGTGATATGGTTACCTGCATAGTAGGATTCCTCCACCGCAAATCGGATTGCAACCGGTTCATCCCACTGCTCATAATTCGAAGTCCCCGTAATGCTGATCTGTGGTTTTGTCTTATCAACTGAAAAAGAAATCGTTTTTGTCACCGCCCGATTACCCGCTTTATCTTTTGCCGTAAAGGTAATCTGATACGTTCCATCTGTCGAAAACGTCCTGTTCATAGACGAATGTTTCCCCTGTTTCGGGAATGCAGAGATCTCTTCTGTCGTGGTTGCTCCGTCTAACTTTTTCTCAATACGGATTCCGGCATCCGTCGTCTGATAATAGGAATCCGTAAGGTCAAATGTAAGCGACACATCTCCTGCATTCATGGAACCATTTGTTGTTCCGGAAATTGCAAGCTTTGGAGCAGTCTTATCAATAACAAACCGCAACGTATTGGAACGGGTAATATTGCCTGCGCTGTCGGTTGTTACCGCATAGATCTTATAGGTACCTTCCTTGCGGAAGCGTTGATTTCTCTGCTCCTCCCTCTTACTCATAATCCAGGCGGACACTTTTTCCGTATAGGTCTTTCCGTCTAACGTACGCTTCACATAATATATCGTTTTGGTATTCTTATAAGATACATCCCCGACATTCGTTGTGATTGTTACATTCTTATTATAATGCGTGCCATTCGTTACACCCGATAATCTGACAACCGGTGCTTCCTTATCAACGTACACCTGTCTGTGTGATTCACTTTCTGTTCCGGTATTATTTACAACCTTAATGGACATGGTGTAGCCACTTGCCTTTTCTGCGGTCTTTGTGGCTGTGAGATCATAACTGTATTCTTTCACAAATTCCTTGAATACCACCTTTTTTGTCTCTTTGCCATCAATCGAATATACCACTTCCTTAAGACCGGACTTGTTATCCTTCACTTTGGTGTGAAATGTAACGTCCCTGCTCTGCCATGTTGTATAATCAATATCACAATCCATCACAATCACAGCATGATCTGTATTCTGGATCATACGCACGGACTGTACATTGGATTCATTTTTCAACCGGTCATTCGCCCAGATACTGATCACACCATCATATTCTGTAAGTAACACATCCTGCGGAACATATACATAATAATTACTATCTTTTCCTTTTCGTGCAATATATAACGGTGTATTCTCCGCCCGTTCTGCAGCCGTTCCCAATGTTACATACACCAGATCATCCTGTACCCCTGTTACACGATCCGTAACCTGAAACTGTACGCGGATCATTTTATTACTAAATATAATGCTATATCGGGGCTGTAACAGACTATTCTCATTCCAATACTGTACATTCGATATTGCCGGCGCTGTATGATCGATCGAAAATGTAACGGTTCGCGCTGTCGCCACATTGCCTGCCCGGTCCGTTCCCTCAAACGTGATCGTATAGTTACCTTCTTTACTATAGACCGATGTCTTCTGTGTTGTATAATCTACCTGCGCATTCTTATCGTAACCTTCTTGTTTCCAGGATACAGCTCCCTTTTCCACAATCGTTTCGTTTTCTCCATCCAACGTTGTACGATGCACCGTTACCTGATATTCATCAAAATCATGATTCTTATCAGTCGCCTCATATGTCAGTGTTACCGGGTTCTTTGTCATTGTTCCCGACTGCATACCACAAATGGAAAGCTTCGGACTTGTCTTATCCACAACGATATCCGTCTGTACAGGCGTTGCTATATTTCCTGCCTTATCTGTTCCCGTTACTGTTGCGCGGTATTTTCCCTCTGTTGTAAAGCGATACTGTGCAGTCGTTCTAAGTGGAGATACATTCAATACATATGACTCTGTGTTTGCCTGAACTCCCGCATAATCAAACGCAACATCAATATGTGCATCATCACTCGGAAAATGATCAGAAGCTTCTACGATATATCGTCCATTCCGATTCAGATAATAAATGCCATCTGCGTTTGGCATCTGCTCCCCGGACGGTTCTTTCATAACATGTACTTTCTCAATGACCGGAGCATACTTATCAATCGTAAACCGTATCGTATCCGACGTTGTTGTATTGCCTGCACAATCGACTGTTTTCGCATATATCTCATACGTTCCTTCTTCGGCAATAACATCATCCCGTTCACTCGTCATATGATCTGAAATCATATCCTTCCAAAAAAGTGTTTCCGTCTTTCCATCATACATTCTTGTTACATGATACGTTGTCACGGCGGACTGTCTGGTTCCATTTGCAGTTCCCTTATATGAGACATCTGTTACTCTGGTATGTATGGTCTGATTCTGATTATAATGCTTACCATTCTGCACTCCGGATAATTCTACTTTCGGCGGTTCCTTATCCACATAAACCATCCTGCTCATCTCCTGCGTACTGCCGCAGTTATTTTCCACTTCAATCTTTAACTCATACCCATCCGTTGTCGTTGCAGAATCAGATGCAACAAAATCATATTCCTGTCTCTTGACAAACTCCGTCTGCTGATTCTCCAATGATGTAAAATCAACCGTTTTTACAATCTGCTCCTGTCCGTTCTCAATCTTCTTATAGGTGATCTTCCTGATACCGCAAAAGGTATCTTCCACCACTGTATGATAGACTACGTCCCGATCAGACCAGTCACCCTCCTTTGCAGTATTACTGTCTGCCCACTCCATTGCAACAACCGGAGGATTCTCATTATAGATTGTCCGCTTTGATTCTGCGTACCCTTCATTTAACAATTGATCCTTTGCCCAGATTGTAATCTGATTATCAAACTGCTTCACCTTCTCTAACGGAAGCATTACAGAGTAATACTCACTGTTTCCAATCCGGTCAGCCGGATAAATCATACTATCCGGTGCTTTCTGATCCTTTGTTCCGATCGTTACATACACCGCACCGGCATTGCCATCATATAACAATCCCGAAATGCTGTCTCTTACCGGGAATGTTACCTGAATTGCCCGGCTACTAAAGATCATTCCATATTTTAAACTCAATGAGATACCATTTGACCGGTATGCAATGTCATTTTCATTGATAACCGGAGCTGAACGGTCAATGTAAAAGGAAAACTTCTTACTATTGTCATTGCCGGCTTGATCCTTTGCCGAAAATGTAACCGTATAATATCCCTCTTCCTCATAAGGGAGTTCCACAGACTTGCGAATCTCCTCGCATTTTGCCGGATCACCCTCTGTGTTCCACGCAATCTGCGTTCCATACCGGGTAACGGTCGTTTTATGGCCATCCCCATCCGTTCTCTCTGTAACAATAGAATATCCTGAAAGATCCGGATTCCGGTCTGTTATCTGCAAAGAAATTTTCACACCCTGTCTGGACATTCCTTCGTTTGCCAGCCCGGTTCCATTCTTATCACTTGCATCTACTGAAATCGTTGGTGCTTTCTTGTCAATGATAAAACGAAATGTGTACGGCTCCGGCAGCGTATTTCCCACTGCATCTTCCGCGGTTATTGTAAATTCATACAATCCTTCCTCTTCGCAATCATACGTTACCGTATTCTCTGTATCCGACAAGGAAACCGTCTTTGGATCCAATGTACTGATACCATCTATCGTTCTCTTAACCGTAAGCGTTGTTTTGCCGCCATTTAAGCAATCATCATCTACCTGATATTGAAATGTCTGTTTGGAGCGGTAGTATCCTCCATCACTCTGTGAAGAGAGCTTTGTCACCGTCGGGGCAGCTCCGTCCACCTGAAATGTTACCTCGGCAGATTCGGTCGAATTACCGGCTGCATCCGTAGCAATTGCCGAAACAACATACTGCCCTGCATCAAATGTTCGAACATTCTGTTTGTTGCTGTCTGATATTCCATTGACCTTATATTGAACCGACACCATATCTGTTGGCAGATCATCCGTTACTGCTGCCTCAATCTCGAACGGTGCCTTATACACGGTATTCTCAACCGTTTTCGTCTCATCACCTTTTACATGCAAAGAGATTGCTGGTTTCCCTTTGTCTATTAAGATATACTTTGTGAGCGTTGCGTCTTTTCCCTTCGCATTCTCCGCCGTCACTTTTAAAACATGTCCCTGACTAGAAGCCGCACTTGTATCAAAAGAAAACTTTTTTGTTACCGCATTCTTTTCCGGTGCGGCCGCATCCCATGTCTGCGGAGAATCTACCGGTTGTCCATCTAACTCATAAGTCACCTTAACCAGACCGGTCGTCCCATCCTTCACCTCTACATCAAATGCTACATCTTTATTCGTCCAGGTTCCGTCTGCCACAGAATCCACAACAGATCCCGCAACCACTGCATCCACATTCCTGAGCACGATATCCGGTGGCGCAATTGCTTTCCCAAAATGGATATTCTTTGTCTCTTTTGCAACCTGAACACCTGCAAGATCTTCAACCTCAATTGCAATCTCATAATCGCATTCCGTTTGCGGCTTCTTCAGGATTAAGGTTGCCTTATCAGATGCACTATCCTGAAAATGCACTGCCACACTATCACTTCTACCCTCTGTATCCCATTCCAGATCTGTTCCGGTTAATAATTCTTTGTCCGTCAACAGGACATCCGAACCATCTGTTGTCTGTTTCACTGTGAGATACACAGGATTCCCTTCTCCTAAATGGTCAATCACATAGGACAACTCCCATACATCTTCCCCGTTGATCTTTTTACAATCATCCGGTGTATATTCATTCTGTGCAGTTATCGTAATCTGTGCAATCTGTTGTACATCAGCAGCTTGCGTGGCAACCATTCTTTCCCCCGGCAGCAACTGCAAAAGCAATAACCAGATCATGCAATATGCAATTGTCTTTCGGTATTTTCTTCCCCTATTCAATCGTCGTCATTCCCCTTTTTTCTAATCTCTGCCTTGATTCTTCGCTACAGCATCCTTTAACAGACTCATTAATTCCTCATCTTCCTGTAATACCGGCTCAAACGGTGTAATCTCCGCCTCCGGTGTCAACAATGTTGTTTGACTGTCATCTCCTTCTAGTGTCAACAAGGTCGTTTGACTGTCATCTCCTTCTAGTGTCAACAAGGTCGTCTGACTGTCATCTCCTTCCGACGTCAACAAGGTCGTCTGACTATCATCCCCTTCCGGTGTCAACAAGGTCGTCTGACTGTCATCTCCTTCCGGCGTCAGCAATGCTGTCTGCCGGTCTTCTTCTGTGTATAGCACATCCGTCACGTCATCCTCTGAAAGTACATCTGTCGTAACATCCTCTGCATATAACCGGGTCGTAATCTCATCTGTATTCTCATCCGTTACATTCGCAGAACCTCCCGGCGTCAACAATGTGGTGTATTCACCTTCAGCCTCATTTTCCTTTGCCACAGAATCTTTTTGGTCACCTGCTAATATGATCATCTCATCTTCTATTTCAAATATATTATTGCTGTTAGCCTGCTCCTGTGTATTCTGTAAAAGTATCGTCTTTTCTTCTCTTGTGCGACGTTTCCGTGTTTTTTTCCTGTCAGATCTTTGCGCTTTGTCTTTTTCGATTGATTCCGTTACCGCCTGCAATGATCCTGTTGTAGTTGCCCGACGAACCAATACCTTACTGACTTCCTGATGAATCGCTTCCGTCTTCGAAGTATCCTCTGCACCCTTTTTATCTAATTTCTTAATCGCTCTTCTTGCATTGAGACCGGTTACATCTCCCATCAGTTTCCATACACCATTTTTAATAAATAGAATAATGGATATAATTAAAAACAGACACGCAAGTACGGTTCCTGCATAAAACATAATCTCATACATAACAATCATCCCCCATTCTTTCCAAACAATGGAGAAAGCTTCTGTGTCAGCTGTTTCCACCGATAGTCATTCTGGATCTCAGGCACCTGTTGTCCCTGTTCATAAAGCTTATGGAGTCTGTTATAATCCCATTTTTCAACATCCGTAGTCTTCAATTCCTCCATCTTACAGAGCAAAGACAAATGTCCGGCATACACCGCTATACTCGTCCTGCCAAACTCCTCCTCAGCCTGAATATACACCTCATCCGCCTTGTCGTACTCCTGCAGCATTTCATATATCTCTGCTTTTTGGCAATATTTTGCCTCCCGAAGTTTCTCATCTGTAATACTGCCAACCGTCTTGCCGTCACCCGCTGTTACCATGCCTAATATAAAATCACAACATTCCAATGCTTTTTCGTAATTCTCCTGTGAGCGTTGCGGATCCTCTTCTATATATTTTTGTCCAAGTCTCTCATATGCAAGAGCAAGATATTGATTATAAATAGTGTAATACTCCGCTTTCACACTATCATCATCATATACTTCAAGTACTGCAAGTCCCTTATTCGCCGCTTCGATCAATCTGTCGGCCGCATCTCCCATTTGCTGCAAATTCCTTGCATATACAATACACAACAACCGGTAATTCATCAACTTATTAATTGAAATTGTGGAAGCATCATTTGTTGATTCAAAATTCTTCAAATTAAACGTCAGACTCTCATAATCTACATTCAGCTCACCCATCGCAAGTGCGATTGTTGAATAATATACCGCCTCCGGATGTTCTTTCTGATCCAGCATATTAAAATAATATGCACTGGATTTGTAATCTTTTAATACATCGAAATAATCCATCGCAACCGTCAATAATAATTTCTGATCCTTATCAATTGAATCGTACTGTTGGTCTATGTAATATGTTACCCTGCTAAGTCCTGTCTCGGCATCATTCATATAATTGATATACAAATCCAGCAAATCCAGATATGCTTCATTCCGGCTGCCATCTACCTGCGTGATCGCATCTACATATAAACCGGCTGCTCCTTCATAATCTCCCTGTACGACATCTGCATAACCTTCGTTGATCAGATTATCATAATTCAGTTTCTTTTCCCGTTCATTTCCGATATATCCACCAATTGCAACTGCCGCAAAAGTAACCGTCAACCCCGCGCAGATCAAAAAGCTGCGCATCTTCTTCAAGCACGATCTCTTAAATGCATCATCCAACTCCTCATAATGTTCCAGATCATATATCAGCTCCGTACAAGACTGATAACGATCTTCCGGATTCGGCATAGTGCATTTGTTAATGATCTTCTCTAATCCACTTGATAACGACGGATCCCAATCACGAATCGGCTTGATCACATACGGCGGTTCACTTGGATTCTTTCCTGTCAGTACATGATAAAGCGTTGCACCCAAACTATATATATCTGTTCTCGCATCTGTTTTGTGAATACCTCGCCCTCTTGCATCCCCAAACTGCTCCGGCGCTGCATACCCTCTGGTTCCAAGCGCTGTCGTATCCGCAAGGCTTTCTACATCAAATTCCTTTGCCGTACCAAAATCAATCATTTTTACTTTTCCATCCGGTTTCAGCATAATATTAGACGGCTTCATATCCCGATAAATGATCGGCGGATTCATAGAGTGCAAATAATCCAACGCACTACACAGATCCTTCGCCCATTCGATCACCTTTTCCTGCGGCTGCGCTCCTTCTAACTTCAACACCTCACTCAATGGCCGTCCCTCGATATAATCCATTACAACAAAAACCGTTCCATTATAATTAATAATATCAACAATTCTTGGCAACACAGGATGATCTACCATTTTCAAAATGTTAGCTTCCATCTGTAAACCTTTTAAAAGTGTTCTTGTGTCCTGTTTCGGATTCTGTTTGATCTCCTTAACCGCCCACTGCTTGTTCAACCGGGTATCCATTGCCACATAAACAATAGACATTCCACCTTGCCCTATTTTTTTAAGTATTTCATATTTGCCACCCAATACAGTGCCAACTCTAGTCATACACGCTACCCTCTCTCAACCTAATATCTACCTGTTCACTGTCTGCAGGTAAGTGCAGCCACGGTAATATTATCTCTTTCGCCCCGCTCCATTACAATTTCTGTCGCCTCTTTGCATATTGCAGTTAGTTGTTCCTTATTCCGAATCTGATCCGGTTGAAAATACTGAAAAATCTCTTCTTCACTCAACATGTGCACAAATCCATCGGAAGATAACACAAACGTCACCCGTTCCGGAATCTGTCCTTTTTCAAATTGTGGATTGACCGTGTCAGATGCCCCAACACATTGTAACAATACACTACGTCTCGGATCTACCAATGCCTGTTCTTTGGTCAGATAACCTAATTCCACCTCTTTTGCAACAAGCGAATGATCTTCCGTTATCTGCAATATGCGATCCGCTATCTTATAGATCCGACTATCTCCAACATGACAAATATAATAATTATCCCTATATAACAGCAATGCTGTAAGTGTTGTTCCCATCGACACGCCCTGAGTCTGTGCATATGCCGCAAGACGTCCGTTCACACTCTCTATCACATCCTGCCACTGTTTGTATAACCTGTCTTCCGTTACCCTGTTCTCTGCTACTAATTGAGCAAATTCATCCTGAAACCATTGGTTCATTGCCAGAATTGCCTCTTTGCTTGCAAGCTCCCCATGTTCCAGACCTCCCATGCCATCACAAATTAACGCAAAGGCAATCTTACCATGTGGGGAATTCACAATCCTGACAGACAACGAATCCTGATTAATCTGCTTAAATCTCCCAATATCTGAATAACAGGCCGCTATAATCTCCATTCCACTCTCCTCAATCTTCTGTTTCCATCTCTAACAATTACGAAAATGATAAGAAAAGACCATCGCACTAAAGACTCTCCTACACATCTTCATGCAATGGTCTCTTACCATTTCTAATTAACGCAACTTGAATATGAATTCCTCATCACCAAGAACAATCTTACAATCCTGTGTTAACAATTCATTCTCTCCTTCTTCAAGCATCTTACCATTTACATATGTATGATTTGTAGATTTGTTATCACGAATATAATAGATACCGTCTTTGTTCATAATCACTGCATGCACTCTGCTGACTGCACCATTTCCCTTCACTGTATAATCTACACCCATACTTGCTTTCCCAACTTTGAAGTTCTGTTTTGTAATCATAATTCTCTCATTCGTATTAACACGGATCAGATAAGGATTAACCTTCGGAACATTCACATTGCCTCTTAACAGTCCGGTCGCCCCGCTGATTGTCTGACTTAAGATAGAGTTGCTTACTACTTCTTCATCTTCCGTTTCTGCCACTTCTGTCACTTCGTCTTCCGCTTCTGTCACTTCCTCTAAGGCTTTCTGTTCCGCCTCTTTCTCCTCTGCAGCCTTCAATTCTTCCTGTGTATTCTTTAAAATGCTGGCACGGCTGACTTTGATATTCTTGCGGATCTTAAGACCAGAATCTTCATGATGTGTGACCTGTTCCTCCATCTCTTTTTCTGCCAAAAATTCATCCAGATCATCCTGGATTACAACACCAACAGATGATGTATCTTTTGTCTTAAATGTAGGTTTCTTTATTTCTTTTTCAGTATGCTTTGGTTGTTTCTCTTTCTTGCTTCCGGCCAGCTTCTCTTTCAGTTTGTTCACCATCTCCTGGCTCTCTTCATCTAATTCCAACACTGATTTCTTTGCTGGTTTTTGCTCCGGTTCTTCACCCTCTACTTCTTCCGGTTTCTTGGTTTTCTCTTCTGCCTCTTTTGGCTCATCAGTTTCCTTTTCCTCTACTTCTTCCGGTTTCTCGGCTTCTTCTGCCTCTTCTGATTCTGACTCATCAGTTTCCTTTTCCTCTACTTCTTCCGGCTTCTCGGCTTCCTCTTCTTCTACCTCTTCCGGCTCGCTGGCTTCCTTTTCTTCTACCTCTTCCGGCTCCTCGGCTTCCTCTTCTTCTATCTCTTCCGGTTCCTCGCCTTCCTCTTCTGCTGCTTCTTCCAGTTCCTCGGCTTCCTCTTCCTCTACTTTTTCAGGCTCATCCACTTCTCCCTCAGCAGCAAGTTTGCCGGTATCTTCTTCACTCTGTGCCGCCAGATCACTCATTGCTGTTTCAATATCTTCCGCATCATCTAATTCTTCTGCTGCCGCCAGATCATCCATCACCCGGGAAATATCCGTCTCCTCTTCACTTGTCAGAACAGTCGTATCAGATGTTACCTCTTCCACCTCATGATATTCTGCATATATCTCATTCGCATCATCCGGAATCTCAATTCCGAGATCTTCCATAAGTGTTTCTACGAGACTTAACATATTCCGAAGATTAAATACTTCATGATTATTGATATATGTAAATAATCTTGCAACATAATTATCATTGTCAGACGATTCAAAACGCAGACTTGCAAGAAAATTACGGAGGAAATGACTGATATCAACATCCTCTCGCATCTCTTCCAAAGGGATACAGACAAATTCTACTTTGTAATCAGAATCAATATAAATATAATGACGATTCAACACAAGATAAGATACCGGAACACGATACTCCGCCATATCGATCAGTGCCATTACCAATCCCCGAAGTACTAACAATACCATCTCCGCATTGATCTCCTGTTCGGACAATTCACTCAAGCGAATCTTATCCGTCACATTATAAGAAAATGTATCAAACTCTTCACCCTCTTCAAAGATTACCGGAACAATCCCTGCCGGTTCCTCTTCTTCCAGGTAGTCTAACAGCTCCTCATCCAACTCAGCCTCATTATCAATGTTAAAGGTCAGAAATTGTTCTTTGTCAAAACTCCTCACTCTAAAACTAATCTTCTTCATAACAAATTCCCCTTCCAAAATATAATACTAATTCCGGAATATCCTTCTTAGTTCACCTTATCCTAAACCCAAATGAACCCTTGCTCGTCCACTTGTCTCTTATTATACATAATTAAGCTTATTATAGATGATTCCCAAAGGATAAGCAAGTAATTTATTATGCAAAAACACGAATTTACTGCTTCTTCCCCAGTCGTTTTAAGGCATTTTATCATTCCTTTCTTATTTTTACTTGTAAATCTTCATCATAATGTTTGTTATCCGGTTGATATATCTCATTTTATAGTTTAAAATTATGAATTTCAATAAACAAAACAGTGCCATTTATGAATATTCCAGATACATTTATGTATATTTTATGTACAATTATGGCTACACGATACCCATTTATGAATTTTTGGTCATAATTATGACCATCCTGTTCATAATTCCTCTACTTGTAATGTGCCTGTGAAAATGTTAAAATCCGTATATACTTTTATCAGAGAAAGGACATATAATTATGGCAAATCCAATTGTAACAATTACTATGGAAAATGGCGATGTAATGAAGGCAGAACTTTATCCGGATATCGCACCAAACACAGTAAACAACTTCATTTCTTTAGTTCAAAAGGGATTTTATGATGGATTAATCTTCCACCGCGTCATCAAAGGATTCATGATTCAGGGCGGTTGTCCGGACGGAACCGGAATGGGCGGTCCCGGATACAGCATCAAAGGCGAATTTGCTATGAACGGATTCGAGAATAATTTAAAACACACACCCGGCGTACTTTCCATGGCTCGTTCCATGATGCCGGATTCTGCAGGTTCCCAGATCTTTATTATGCACAAGACTTCTCCTCATTTAGATGGACAGTACGCTGCATTCGGAAAAGTGACAGAAGGCCTGGATATTGTTGACAAGATTGCCTGTGTAGAGACTGATTATTATGACAAACCGCTTCAGGAACAGAAGATCAAGTCAATCACAGTAGAGACATTCGGAGAGGAATATCCGGAACCGGTCAAAGTACAATAATCCGGATTGTACACAACAATACAGACCGTATTAATACAAAAAGATGGCATATGCAGAATATTGATTATACATCATCTCTGTATATGCCATCTTTTTCTATCTAGTGAAATATTGGTTTCATGCAATGATCAAAGCATCTTCTTTTTCTTAAGAACCTTGAGAACAAAAATACACACCACAAACGTTGCCACGCAAATGATTCCAAATCCGAACGGCGTTGATTGAAGCGGAACCCAGTTTGCCGCCACATTCATACCATAGAAACCGGAAATAATATTCGGAATCGCCATCACGATCGTTATCGCCGCAAGATATTTCATGACGTTATTCAATCGAATATCGATCATGTTTGAAAGCAATTCTCTAGTACCATGTATAATATCACGATAGATCACGGTCATCTCAATCGCCTGTCCATTCTCCACTCGCACGTCATCTAAGAGATCTTTATCCTCCGGGAACTGCCGTACCCGGCTATAACGGGACAACCGATCGATCACTGCGCCATTGGCTCTAAGAGATGTGGCAAAATATACCAGATTCGACTCCAGCTCATGAAGCATAATCAGATCTTCCTCTTTCACATCTTCCTGTGCACGTTCCTCAATTTCCGTGCGCATCTTATCAATCGTACGCAGATACAACTGATAAACCATACAACTCCGGTATAGGATCTGATATACAAAACGCATCTGTTTCTTTGTGCTAAATTCGCGCACGGTGGAATTGATAAAATACTGCAGTACCGGTGTCTCCTCCGCACAGATCGTAATCAGATATTCATCTAACAATAAAATACCTAACGGAATCGCTGTATATGCTTTCTGGTCATTACGGATCTCAATGATCGGAATATCGATCAGGATCAGTGTATAATCATCTTCCAGTTCCACACGCGAACTCTCATCCGCATCCATAGCGGCACGCACATCGGCAATGTCAATATCAAACTTCTTAGAGATCAATTCAATCTCATCCGAGCTTGGATCCGTAAGCTGAATCCATGAACCGGGTTCAAAGGCATGCTCTTCTCCTATTACTCTATTGTCTGTCCGATATATCTTAATCATGTCCATGCCTCCATTTCTTGTATATTATCACCATTCCCTGTGATGTATTATCTCCTGCATTTAACCAAGCAACGCACCCAATCCGCCAAACAATCCGGAACTAACTAATCCCATGATCACACCTGCAAGTATGACACCTCCTAATACTGCCGCCATACTGGTCTTAAAATCCATATCTAAAATGCTGGCCGCCAAAGTACCGGTCCATGCACCGGTGCCCGGAAGTGGAATTCCCACAAAAAGCAATAATGCCCAGAACAATCCTCGCCCTGCCTTCTGTTTTAATGCCTCACCGCCTTTATGCCCCTTTTCCAGACAAAATGTGAAGAATTTACCGATATATTTTTTGTCTTTTCCCCACTCTAATATCCTTCTGGCAAATAAAAAGATAAACGGCATCGGAACCATATTACCGAGAATACAGATAATATAAGACTGTACCATCGGAAGATGAAATCCTACTGCATATGGAATTGCTCCCCGCAATTCAATCAAAGGCACCATTGAAATTAAAAAAATAATAATATAATTGGTCAGCATACTTTTCTCCTTATGATCACTTATGCGTATCCAGACTATTCTATGTAGGAACGCATCTATTTATTCTAACCCTATCACAAAGAACCTGTCAATCTATAAATCATTTTGCCAGCCGGCATCCGGCTTCTAAGGCACGCAAATTCAATTCATAGAATCGTTCCGGTACTTTTTCCCGTATTGCGGCCTTTATCTCGTCGACCGTAATATCTATCTCATTACAGGCAATCGCCGCTCCAAGTAAAACCACATTCAGAACTTTTGCCGAACCAAGCTCCTCCATTACCTGCTGACCGTCTACGATCACCAGCCGTGAAACATGTTTGCCCAGATAGTCTAACATTTCCTGTCCTTCATATACCTTTGCGGACAACGAAGCGGTCACCGGTTTGACTGCCTTTTGCGAAACAACAACTACACCATCCGGTTTCAGATAATCCAGATTACGAACCGCTTCTGCTGGTTCAAATGCAATCATCACATCAGCCTTTCCCTTCGGGATTAATGGCGAAAATGCCTCCTCGCCGATCCGGATATGACTGGTTACACTTCCTCCACGCTGTGCCATTCCGATCGTCTCGGCTGATTTGACTTCTTCCCCTTTGGCCATTGCCGCATAGGAGATCAGCTTGGAAGCAAGAACCGTTCCCTGTCCTCCGACACCACATAAAATTACGCTCTTACTCATGTTCTCTACCTCCTTCGATCGCATGTACCGGGCAAACGCTCTTACAGATTCCGCAGCCAAAGCAAAGAGACGGCTCAATAACCACTTTGCCATCCTCTACAGTAATTGCCGGACAACCAAGTTCACGGATACACTTCTTACAGTTAATGCATGTTTCCTTATGGATGCTGCATTGCGATTCCGGTTTGGATACTGCAATACATGGGGATTTGAAAATGATCGCCTTCACACCCGGCTTATCGGCAACTTCTTTTACTGCCGCAATGGCATCTTCAAGATCCAATGGATTCACTGTCCGAACCTCAGTAAGTCCCATTGCCTCCAAAATCTTCACAATGCTTACTTTATTCACAATGTCTCCCATCATGGTCTTTCCGGTACCCGGATGCGGCTGATGTCCGGTCATGGCGGTTGTGGAATTATCCAACACCACAAGTACCATATCATGCTGGTTATATACAGCATTTACAACGCCCGTCATGCCGGAGGCAAAAAATGTAGAGTCACCCACAAATGCAAAACAGGTTGTATCCTTTTCTACCACACCGAATCCCTGTGCCATTGTAATTCCGGCACCCATACAAAGACAGGTATCCACCATATCTAACGGCATGGCATTTCCGAGTGTGTAGCAGCCAATATCTCCGCAAAATACGGCTTTTCTTCCTGCCATCGCACGTTTTACCGCATAAAATGATGCACGATGCGGACATCCGGCACATAACACCGGCGGCCGGATCGGAAGTTCCGGTGCCGCCTCAGAATCAGCTGCCCCAGTCTGCTCTGCCTGTAAATCCATATCCAAAAATGCTGCAAGATCCGCTTTTACAGATTCCACCGTATTCTCACCTGCGACACGCACTTTTCCATTCATCTTTCCGTTGATACGAACCGTTTTTTGATATTTGCCCACGATCTGCATGAACATACGCTCGATATACGGATCTAATTCCTCTAACACCAGGATCTCCTGCAAGCCATCCATAAATTCAAGTGCAGAATCTTCCGGGAACGGATGCGGTGTGCCCACCTTAAACAACCGGATCGCAGGATATGTACCGTCTGCATTTTCTCCTAGCAGATCATGTCCCGTCTCTTCTGTTAGTATCCCGATTGCCTCTTTTACATATGCGTAACTGATTCCGCCACATGCAATTCCGATAGTCGCCTTCGTGCTGCCTTCTATCTTGTTATAAGGCAATCTGCCAAGTTCTTCTGCGATCACCGGCAATGCCTTTTCAATCTCCCCATGTCTTCGGAAAGATAATCTCGGAAAGATTACCCAGCGGTTCGAATCCTTCTGAAATCCCTCGATAGCATTGCTATAATATTCCTCTTTATCTTTGATATCTAACGATGCATATGCATGACACACTCTTGTGGTTGACCGGAAAATAACCGGTGTTCCATGTTGTTCCGACACATCAAATGCCGTCTGGATCATCTCATATGCTTCTGCGGCAGAAGACGGATCAAATACCGGCAATTTGGCAAATTGTCCAAATGTTCTGGTATCCTGCTCTGTCTGGGAAGAGATCGGACCCGGATCATCCGCTACCATTACAACCATTCCACCCTTGATTCCAACATATGCAAGACTCATTAACGGATCACTGGCTACATTCAATCCAACCTGCTTCATCGTGACAATACTTCTCGCACCACTATAAGATGCCGCAGCCGCTACCTCTAAACCTGCTTTTTCATTTACTGACCACTCAACGTATGTATTGCCATCATTCCGTTTGGCAATCGCTTCTAACACCTCTGTGGACGGTGTACCCGGATATCCGGACACGACATTCACTCCCGCTGCCATTGCTCCAAGCGCAATCGCTTCATTTCCCATCAAAAATTCTTTATGCATCTTTTCCCACCTTATCTCAATTCTGTTATGCGTATCCTCTTTTGTTTGAACAATGTGGAACCGCATACCTGATTAGTATATCATTCCACACACCTTATTACAAATCATAATCTCTCAATGCGACCTTCAATTCTTTCAGATGATCACGATATTCCGCAGCCATCTCAAAATTAAGCTCTGCCGCAGCCGTCTCCATCTTCTTCGTGTACTTCTTAATCTCTGCCTGCAACTCCTTCTTCGACATGGATTCTACATCCTTCTCATTGCGGTGTGCATTGAGTGCATCGATATCCTCATCCGTTCCCGTTGTGATCAGATCACGGATCGCCTTCTTGATCGTAGTCGGTGTAATGCCATGTTCTTTGTTATAAGCATCCTGTATCTGCCGGCGTCGGTTCGTCTCGTCAATCGCCGCTTTCATGGAACCGGTGATCGTATCTGCATACATAATGACACGACCCTCACTGTTACGGGCAGCACGCCCGATCGTCTGTACCAATGATGTCTCGGAACGCAGGAAACCTTCCTTATCGGCATCTAAGATTGCAACCAGCGTGATCTCCGGAATATCCAAGCCCTCACGCAGCAGATTAATACCTACCAGCACGTCAAACACACCAAGCCGGAGATCTCTGACAATCTCGGTACGCTCTAACGTATCAATATCTGAATGCAGATATTTTACCTTCACGCCCTGATCTCTCAGATAATCCGTCAGATCTTCCGCCATTCGTTTGGTCAGGGTTGTCACCAACACCTTATTGCCTTTCTCTACTTCTTTGTTCACTTCAGATAACAGATCGTCCACCTGACCTTCTACCGGCTTGACTTCAATGGATGGATCTAACAATCCGGTCGGCCGGATCAACTGCTCCGTCCGCAACAATTCATGCTCCGCCTCATAATCGGATGGCGTTGCCGATACAAACATGACCTGATCCAATTTGTCCTCAAATTCATCAAACCGTAGCGGACGGTTATCCATTGCTGACGGCAACCGGAATCCAAAGTCTACCAAGGTCTGCTTTCTCGAACGGTCTCCGGCATACATACCCCGGATCTGTGGAACCGTAATATGCGACTCATCAATGATCATCAGGAAATCATCCTTGAAAAATTCCAATAAGGTATTCGGTGTTGCGCCCGGCTCCAAGCCTGCCAACGGTCTGGAATAATTCTCAATACCGGAGCAGAATCCGGTCTCCTTAAGCATCTCCATGTCAAAATGTGTCCGCTCACTGATCCGCTGTGCCTCTAACAGCTTATCATTTTCCTTGAAGTACGCAACCTGAGCATCACATTCCGCCTCGATCTCCTTCACCGCACGCTCAATCTTATCCTGCGCCACTACATAATGGGATGCAGGAAAGATAAATGCACAGTTAATACCACGTTTGACCTCTCCTGTCAACGGATCGAATTCCACCATCCGGTCAATCTCATCTCCAAAAAACTCCACCCGGATCGCATCCTCAAACGTAGATACCGGAAGAATCTCTAACACATCCCCATGCACGCGAAATGTTCCCCGCTTGAAATCCATCTCGTTCCGCTCATACTGAATATCAATCAGATCTGAGATCAACTGCTCCCATTCATAGGACATCCCGGTTCGCAATGTCAGCATCATATTCTCATAATCTTCCGGGGAACCAATACCATAGATACAGGACACCGAAGAAATGACAATAACATCCTTGCGTTCGATCAATGCTGCTGTCGCAGAATGACGCAGCTTATCAATCTCATCATTGATAGAAGAATCCTTCTCTATATAAGTGTCCGTCGATGGCACATATGCCTCCGGCTGGTAGTAGTCGTAGTACGATACAAAATATTCGACTGCATTTTCCGGAAAGAATTCCTTGAACTCACTGTATAACTGTGCCGCTAACGTCTTATTATGTGCAATGATCAATGTTGGTTTATTCAATTGTGCAATAACATTTGCCATGGTAAATGTCTTACCGGAACCGGTCACACCAAGCAGCGTCTCAAACTGGTTGCCTTTCTTAAATCCATCCACCAACTCCTCAATGGCTCTTGGCTGGTCTCCGGTTGGTTCAAATTCCGAATGAAGTATAAATTTATCCATCCTTTTCCTCCTAATCTATCCCTTCCAGCTCCGCCCGGAACATGATCCGTCTCGTTCCCCGCAGCTTATCAAACTGTATATCATAGGTCTGCGCCGGACAATCCACTGCTACAACCGTACCCTCACCAAATACCTTGTGTACCACCCGGTCACCCTCTGCAAACATCACTTTCGGAAGCATCTGTTCACCGGCACCGGATGATACAATCCGGCTTCCATTGATGCATTCCAACTGAGTCGCATCCATATCCCCTAAGAACACGGACTGCTTCGCACTATATCCAGTATCCTTATTCTCATAGGAACTTAAGTAAAGCATATTCTTGGCACGGGTCATCGCCACATACAATAGCCTGCGTTCCTCTTCTAGTTCGTCCTCATTTCTAAGACGGTAACTTGGAAACTGTCCATCCACTAACCCCGGCACAAATACCGTATCAAACTCCAGACCCTTTGCAGTATGTATCGTCATCACCCGCACTACATCATGCTTTGTATCATCATCCTGCGCCGTAAATAATGCAAAATGACTTAACAGATCCTCTAATGGCAGTATCTCCTGATTCTGTTCTTCTAATGCATGTATCATACTGACAAGTTCCGAAACATTATCTAACCGGGTCTGATCAATATCCTGTTCAAGCGACACACGCAGTCCCATGTCTAAACAACGATTGGCAATGTCTGTACAGGAATACTGCTGATATGTCTCATGCAATTCCTTCACATTCTGATAGTAAGTGATCACCGATTCTTTCTTATTCTCTCCGGATTCAATACATTGTCCCAAAGCTTCAAACAATGAAATTCCGTGCTTCCCGGCATACTGCTTCAACTGCTCCACGGATTTCTTACCAAATCCTCTTCTTGGTCTGGATATCGTATATGTCAGATCCATATCCCTCAGATTATATACCAGACGCAGATAGGCAAGTACCGTGCGAATCTCCTCACTCTCATAAAACTTCGCCCCACTCAATATCTTATACGGAACCTTCTTCTTAATAAATGCTTCCTCAAGTGAGCGCGTCTGGGATGCCGCCCGAACCAATACTGCATGATCCCGATACGGAAGATTCCTCTCTCTGTCCTGTAGAATCACATCCGCGATCCACTCTGCCTCTTCCCGCTCGGTTCTCGGACAGTTATAGACCGGCTTGCCGCCGTCAGCCCGGTTGCTGATCATTACCTTATCAATCCGGTTCTGATTTGCTTTAATCAGCGATCCCGCCGCCTTGACCACCTGCGGTGTACTCCGGAAATTCTCCGTTAATGCATAATCCTGCACATCCTCAAAATCTTCATCAAAACCAATCATAAATGACGGATCGGATCCTCTCCATGTATAGATATTCTGATCATCATCCCCAACAACAAACAAATTCCCATATAGACCACTTAATATCTTCAACAGCTCATTCTGCTTATAATTCACATCCTGATACTCATCACAAAGCAGATACTGGCAACGTTCCTGCCATGTCCGTCTCGCATCCTCATAATGACTCAATATATATAACGCAAAGTTAATAATATCTTCAAAATCCAACGCATAATTATCGCATTGTCTCTTCAGATAATGGTAAAATACTCTCTCATTGGTATCTGTTGCCGTTGCTAACTTCTCCTTCAAAGCAGTCTTGCCGGAACCCATCATCAATTCCACATATCCTAACATCTGCTTACTTGCATCTACAAATTCCATCAACTGTCTGGCAGTGTTATCTTTCATGGAAATGCCAAGTTCTTCTGCCACTTCCCGGATCATATCAATCTCTGCCTTCTTGTCTAAGATCGTAAATGTCTTCGGAAAAGACATGCGGTGAATCTCTTCCTTCAATATATGATTGCAAAAACCATGAAATGTTCCCGTAAAACTATTACAGTTATCTCCCACAATCTTCTTCAGCCGCTGCTTCATCTCTGCTGCCGCCTTATTCGTAAAGGTAAGTGCCACAATGGATGCCGAATCAATATAAAGTTCGGTGATCAGATATGCCATCCGGTACGTCAATACAAATGTCTTACCGGATCCCGGCACCGATGCAACCCGGATATATCCTTCCGTTGCATGAATAATATCCAATTGTTCCTTCGTCACTTTGTCCGGCAGTTGCATGTGTATCCTCCGATTCGAAATCTCATTTGTATTTATTGTACTATATAATACCAAAAAAGTACAGAACAAACATTCGATTTGTTCTGTGCCGGTGATTGCCTCTGATATCCCTTGACGTATTTAGCCAAAACAAATATCCTATGGATAAGAATAACCGAGTGACCGCCTGGCTGTCCCTGCTTGCCACCCGCAATGTAGACGATCTCACAGAGATTCTCGCCGTCTATCCATGGCTGGAGGCAATCTATCAGGACATGGCGTCGTATCTTCACAAACCGGAGGAGGTGCTGACAATGTTTTCCGATGCTTTGAAAATCTTAGATCACAATACCGTACAATATATGATTGATGAGCTGCAGAATACGATTGATGACCAGAAGGCACAGCTTAGTGATGCCCATTCACAACTTGCCGACAAGGATTCTCTAATCAACGATCAGGCTGCCGAAATCGCCGCATTAAAAAAACAACTTGCAGCACAACAAAAATAAAATCTGTTATAGCATAATGCCCGGAATATATCCTACGATTATTCCGGGCATTTATTATTTTTATGTCAAATTCTAACAAAAACGTCCTGACAGCAACAACTATTGGGGGAAATGGATTTACTGTCAGAACGTGGAAAAATGGCTATATACTTTACCGGATATATCCCTTAAACATATTCACCTTGCGGCTTCTCCTTATAAAATTCCGCTAATTCCTGATCTACAATATGAATATACCGTTTCAGACATGAGTGAAGACTATTCCACTCGACACAATTATCCACACACGTAACCTCACAATCCGACATTGAGATTATCAGTTGCTCCCATTTTGCTTTCTTTTGCTTAAATGATAATGCCCGGCAAGCATATATCAGCCAGGCAGTTTCAAGAGAACTAAATTGGTATTGAATCTGTTTTAAATATTCCCTTATATCTTTGGAGTTGATAAATGAATATATATCCATATTGGGATTGTTTTCTAAGACTTCCTGCGCCTGCGAAATGCTGATAGACAGCAGGAACTCTCCTTCCTTTGTAACAAGGTGTATTTGGCTGAGATCCGCTTCCACATAATAGACGTCATCCACGAAGAAAGTACCATTCTCTTTTCCAAAGGATAAGGTAACTTTCCTGCGGTTCGGGTTGTTCTTTAAGTATTGCTCCAGCTTATCAAGTGCTGTCTCCTCCATAAAGATGATCTGATAATCCTTAAGATGGGCTTTAAGTTCATCCTCATCCTGACAACAGATAATCTCTACCGTATCACCTATACCAACGATGTTTTTATGCAATCTCTGTTTATGTTCTTCCAGTTTCTCCCCGTCTGTTCCGTAAAGCGCAATTCTCATCTGTCGAATCTCCTTGTTCCCACTTATTACCAATAATAGTAAAATGATTTTTCGTTTTCAATGTTTTCCAACCAAAGGACCATTTTGCTAACGAAAAGTCACTTTTTGTCGATATTTGACACATATTTTAGGATGAGTATATCGGATAACCCCCTCATTAATTTTTCCGAAATTAAAAAATGGAAAATGAACAAGGTGTTTACCTCATTCATTTTCCATTCTTTACATTATTCTATATATCCCTTACTTTACCATGATTACTTTTGACCAGGCACTATATTTCTTCTTTCCTTTCTTCTTCGTATAAGTTCTTACCTTAACCCGTATCTTCTTTCCATCCGGCTTATAACCGATCTTAAGCTGCATACTCTTTTTCTTGATCCGGTTTGAACGTAACTTAATCTTCTTATAGCGCCCCTTTCCTTTTTGCACATACAGTTCTATATATTTTCCCGACAATTTTTTCAAATTTAACTGCAGATAATGCACCCCGTTCGCCGTTCGTTTCTTTTTCACGGTTAGCTTCGGTTTTGACAAAGACGTCTTATTATTTCCTTTAGAACTACTCTTAATCTTCTCCGGGTTCACATCCTTTGAGGAATCGTTTGAGCTGTCTGATGCACCCTGATTTCCCGTATCTGCTTTCGTCTCTGTTGATTTTTCCGTTGTCTCCGTACTCTGTATCTCCCCTGTTGATGCATCCTGGTCTGCCTTTCCGGGATCTTTTATTTCATCATCTTTCTTTGTGTCTTCGGCTGATGTGTTGTTATCCGGCGTATATGCGAAAACCCAATAATCTTTACCACCATTGCTATTATATTCATAGATCGTATGATCTTTTACATAAAAATGCGGGTTTCCCGGTTTGATCCAAATGTTCTGAATGTTATTATCATGTGCAAACGCATTAGCGATCATATTGGTCATGTTCTCACCGATATATACATATTTTAATAATTTCGCGGCAAGTGCCCCTTCATCAACTGTCCGGATCGCATCCGATAGTGTAATCGCGACAACATGCTCATTCGAGGCAAAGGCATTCTCTTTCACATGATCCACAATATATTCCGCCCCGTCCTTTTCTATGACTTCCGGTATTACAATATCCGTTTGTTCTTCACGATCTTCTACTCTTACAACACTCGCAATATGTGTCTGCTTGTTAATACTATAGACTACTCCCTGTGCATCGGTCATATTCCGTTCTAATACCACTTTCTCATGCGCCTTTTCTATGTGCATATCATAAACCCCATTGGTGATATCCGCATCCGGATCCGTATTCTTCATCTCCTGTTGTATATCCTTTGCATATCCACACTCCGAACAATACTTTGCCGTAATCTTCATATATGGATCTTCATACACTGTCGTATCTGCCAGATGTTCATGATCGTGGGAACTTACATCCACAAAAGAAAATCCATTCTCTAACGCATAATCCTCTGCTACACTTCCTTCTTCCCCATATATCACAGTCGAACAATCAGCAAGCACACCATCTCCAATTGATGTCACCGATGGCGGAATGTAAAGCTTCTTAAGAGATGTGCATTTTGAAAAACATTTTTCCGGAATACTCTGTAACGTATCCGGTAGTAATACCATCTGCAATCTGCCACATTTTTGAAACTCCTTCTCCCCAATGGCAGTCACACCATCCTGCACAGCCGCACACTGAAGATACTTCATTTCCTCAAAAGAAGAACTGTTCTTATCCTCTAAATGCAAACCCTTTGTAAGCAACAATGCACGCATCGGAACATACTGGTCCGTGGTATACAGCCGCAGTGTATAATCTCGCTTTGGAAACTGAATTGCCTGCAGGGAATAATCTCCCCCATAGAAAGGACACGCACCAATTTCTTCTACATTAGACAGATCCATGGTACGCAACCAGGCACAAAAGGCAAATGTCTCGAATCCAATCCGCTTCACCGAATCCGGTAACCGGATACTGCGATACCGGCTTTCCCTAAATGCCTGGCTCGCTATCGTCTCGGTTCCGTCCAACACCTGATATTCCCCTAATGCACTTCCTTCTCTCATCGGAGGGTTATATAGCAGTGTCTTCCCATCTTTGCTGTATATCACACCATCCACATTTTTTACATAAGGATTGTCTCCCGATACCGCCACTTCCCGCAAGTTAGAACAATTCTCCATACTGCACTGTGTCAGATCCAGACCCTTGCCAACATAGAGATACTGCGCCTGCATATTAGACCAGATAAGATTGCTCTTAGTCTCCGTAATCGTATCCGGTATGACCAGAACACGGATTGTTTCATTATTGGTAAATACCTCCTGATCCATTGTGGTTACCGTGTATTCCTTTCCCTGATATGATACCTTTTCCGGAATGATGCAGACTCCGCCCTCCGTCTCCTGATATCCACTGCTATCCGTATAGCCATCTGCATAATTACCTATCATGGCGGTTCCATGCTCATCATCTAATGCGTACTTTATGCCTTGCGAATCCCTACAATCCTCATCCAACACCTGTACTACTTTCGTCTCCTCGATTGGATAATCATATTCCGCGGCCTGCACATTGTTTCTCTTTCCGATTATGCAGACCAGCAGCACCACGCATACACCAAACATTTTCCACAACAAAACACATTGTCTGATATCTTCTATTCGACTTATATTCCTTTTCTCCATTCTCATTCTATATCTCCCACGCATCTTCCGATTCTTATGCTTTCTCTGTAACCTGAAAATTACTCTTTATAACTTCAGATTTGCAAAATGTTCTGCACTCTTCTCATTATATTATCTTATAACTCAGGCAACGTCTCTAACACATCCGCATAGCCATACATCTCTTCTTCCTGATAACAGGCAAGCAGTACGGCATCCAGCTCCCGTTCTTTGCTGATCGGTGCCATGTTGCAGGCTGCCAGCACAACATCCGCAGCCTGCCAAAACATCTGTCTTGCTTTTTCTGCATCATATAATACTCCTTTTTTCTCCGTCTGCTCTATGTATTTCTGTTGTGAAACATATAGTACAAATGGCAGCAGATCACTGCGCTGTACGACCAGTTGCCGGCGTTTATGCTCCTTATCATATTCCACCAGCCATTCTCTTGCACTGCCACAGCTCCAATCCACATCCTCCTTCTTCGTCAATTTCTTCAGAAGATCCCTTATATCTTCCGGGCATGCTTTCTCCGACTGCAATGTTTCCAGTCTTCCTAATGCTGCAATCACCTTCATTGCAGTTTCCTTCTGATTTGCAATATTAAACAGATCCGATATGTGTTTCATCGTCATGTTACGCACATCCGAATGTGTATTCTTTGATTGCGTTTCTGATTGATCACAGAATATTTCCGAACGCACCAGCGAATTATTAGACAATGTTGAATATGTGATCTTCGCAAGCTCTTTGATATTCTTTGCCAGATCCTCCGACAATGCACTTCCCGAATGCGATTTCAAATATTTCTGAATTATCCGATACGCATCTTTTCTGTCCGTCATCCAATGTCTGCTCTTCCATACATTATAATCTGTCTCAGAAAGCCGCTGTTCTAACTGCTCTGCCGCTTCCTGCCGGATATACTTTAATACCTGGTTCCGATAAGTTAACAGATACGAAAGCGCCGTGTTACTGTACCCCTTAAAATACATCGTATTGTCTGCCATAAAGAGTAGAAAATCGGATACCGGCAAATTCTTTTTTTCTTCATATTGTAACTGCAGTTGTTCCGTACTCCGTGTCGTCGACAGTCTCTGATTCACCATCAGATTCTTTTCAAACAGACGGATCATCTGCTGGCATTTATCAAACGACAAACCATTCTCAATCCCATACAGATAAATAATCTCATGATAATCGCTGATCTGAAAAGACGGCTCACCAATTCCCCTTGTTAGGTATTCTTCCGTCCCTTTTTTATCTAAATGCAGCGCAAATGCCATTTCATATATATGTATCCGGTTCGGTTTCGCATATCCCATCATTCCAAACCACCTGCGCATCGTTACCTCGCTCGCAAGCTCTGCCCGTTCCGTCTGTATTTGAAATTCTGCATATGCCTTCCTGCGCAGATCATCTGTAATCACACTATCCAACGGCATATCACACATTTTACAAACAATAAACTCATCAAACCGAAAAAATTTCTTTTCTTTATATATCTTCTGTAATGCTTTGCACAATCTATCCTGTTGCATGCTTCCATTCCTCATCCTTGGTCAATCACTTCTATATTTACTCAATATATCCATCTAATTCATCCGGTTTCTTTGTGGAAGGACTCTTATTGTTCTTAGCCGGGGCTGACTTTGTTGTCTGCTGTGTCGTAACCGTTTCTGTCGTTTGCACAGGCTCCGGTCCTGCACTTATTATGATCCGAAGATCATACTCTTCTCCTTCTTCTAATTCTTCTCCCTCCGGAATACTCTGCTCCATCACCTGTCCCGACGGAATCTCATTACTATACTCTTCCTGCCATTCTACACGAAATGTTATATTCTTAACCGTAGTTAATATCTGCTGTATTTCACTCTTTGTATGTCCGACACAGGAAACCATTGTCACCCGCTCTTCCGGCGTTTCCTTCGCATTCTCCGTTATTCTCCCCTGTAAACCTCTGCTATTCTCTTGCTCATTCTGCGTAACTACAATATCTTCCGTTGCATTCCTGACTGCATGTAACCATGTCATCCGCCGATATCCTACCGAACCGCCAACAATCCCTATCAACACGAAAGCAATTCCCAATATCCATGCAACCATCCTGTCGGCTTGTCTGCCTTTCTTAGGTGTTTCTCCTGTTGCTCCCTCCCCATACAATTGCTGATACAATGCCGCAACACTCTGAAACCGGTCTTCCCCATGCACGGACATTCCCTTCATGATTGCCTGCGCCTGCGCATTGGTAAGCATAACACCCGGCTCATTCCACAACGGAGTAACCTTATCTTCAATCGTTCGCTGAATCGCCTCATCCGGCGCAATTCCTGTCATTGCGTAGTACATGGATGCACATAGTGCATAGATATCCGTCCACGGTCCCTGCTTTCCATGAGAACGGTACTGTTCTTCCGGAGAGAATCCCCGCTTAAATGTAATCGTAACCGTTCTGGTCAATTCGGCATTTTGCAATTCTGCCGCTCCGAAATCAATCAACACCAGATTATGGTTCTCATCAAATAACAGGTTATCCGGGCTGATGTCCCGATGTATGATTCCTGTCGCATGCATTTTCTCCAAAGATTCCAGAATCGGCCGGAAGATCTTCAACACCTCTCCTGCATCCATAGCACCTTCTCGTTTTATGTATGCTTTAAGGCTCTCCCCTTCAATATAGTCCATTACAATATATGCCGTATTGTTCGCATAGAAAAAGTCCCTTACCGATACAATGGATGACAATTGATTAAACCGTGTCAGATTCCTTGCTTCTTTTAGAAATCGTTCCAGACGCCGGTCATATTCTTCTTTCTCAATACCGCCAAACAGATAGACCGAATTGTCATTTCCCCGGATCACGTCACGACTTACCAGATCAGACGGGTAATATTCCTTGATCGCAACCGGAATCTCCAACAAAGTATCCCATCCAATATATGTAATTCCAAAACTTCCTTCCCCTAATACCCTGCCCAGCACATAACGCTCTGCCAGACGGGTTCCCATAATCAGGCAGCGCGGGATCGGGGTATAACTTCTCTGCTCCAATCCACAATATGGACATATCTCTTTGTCCTGCAATTCATGCATGCATCCGATACAAAGGTGGTGCTTATTAATCTCCATACGAGTCTCCTCATCCCTTTATCTATAATAGGTACTATTATGCACACTCTTTCGTTTCTCAATTAATCTTATCATAATACACATTTTCGCATTGGGCAATTACAAAATTTCCATCCTTTACCTTCTTTGTATTTTCGTGTATAATTATAAGTAATTATTGGGTATTATAGATGGAGGTATACGTTATGAATAAACCAGAGAACAAGCTCGCTTTTTCCGTGTTAGCGACTCTGACTACAGGAATTGCATTAATCTATACATTTATTATGTTTCACCGCATCCTGTTTGCGGTTGTCGGTGTCAGTATTCTATTCCTGATCACTGCGTACATATTAGTACAGAATATTGTTGCATATATCACTATGCGTAACAAGTCGATGAATGTTCAGATCAAGAATTATATCGATGATATTTCCCAACAGCTCGAAACAATGAATGGTGCTCAGTCGAAGCTTGGCAAAGCAACCTATCTCTACACCAGACGGGCTGCGGAAAAGGTCAGCACTTTGGAGAATAATTACGCAGAGAGCCAGGCTGCACTGTACAAGAATCTTTCCACAATTACCAATACCCAGAACAAAGCTACAAAATTAATGATCAAATATGATCTTAACAATACTACAAAACTGATCTCCACGATCAAAGATATGCGGAATCATTTATCGGAAACCATGGTTCAGGGCTTTGATCAGATCCAGCCAAACAATGATGACGTAGTCGCTGTATTAAATGATATCGTATCTTATCTGAAATCCCAGCCACAACAGTTGAATCAGGGTTTAAGTATTCAGCTTAACAATGTGGCACACGAATTACAGAATATCTCAACCAGCATCCAGCAGGTTCAGATCCCTGCCGGAACACCTCAGGTACAGACAATGGCAGATCCTGCATACGCAGATACGGAACAGGCAAAAGATATTCCAACTGACAATATGATACCGGAAGACATAGCAGAAGATATACCGGAAGCTGCTGTTTCGGAAGATATCTCCACAATAGATACCCTTGCTACAGCGGAAACTGCGTCCACGGAGAAACCGGTTATAGAATCCATTCCGGAAGAACCGGTCGCAGAATCCATTCCGGAAGAACCGGTCGCAGAATCCATTCCGGAAGAACCGGTTGCAGAATCCATTCCGGAAGAACCGGTTGCAGAATCCATTCCGGAAGAACCGGTCGCAGAATCCATTCTGGAAGAACCGGTCGCAGAATCCATTCCGGAAGAAGCTGTTACAAACACAACGGAAAGCCCGGATAACCTCGGAATCGAAGGCAAATCTTCAAATGATATGTTAAGTGCGGATGAGATCGCAGCTTTATTTGCCGCTGCCGATCCTGCACCAAAAAAAGAAGAACCGGTAACGGAAGAAACCGAAGATGCGGAACCATTCACACCGACCTTTACCGTTGTGGGCAAATCCGCTGAAGCCAAGGAAGAAACCGAAGAACTGACAGACAATGTAACACCAATTACAAGCACAGAACCCACGGATGATCCAAACAGACAATTAAGTGCAGATGAGATTGCCGCTTTATTTGCCGCTTCCGACCCTGCACCAAAGAAGGAAGAACCGGTTGTTGACACAACTCCGGCAGCTCCGGCAGCAGACGATTCAAACCGTCAGCTTTCAACGGATGAAATTGCTGCCCTGTTTGCCGCTTCCGAACCTGCACCAAAGAGTGATGAAGAAGCCCGAATCGAAGAACAGAAGATGGATGAAGCCCTTGCCGCACAGGCAGCCGCTCCAACTGTAACACCTGTTTCCGATGATCCGAACAAGCAATTATCTCCGGATGAGATTGCTGCTTTATTTGCATCACATGGATAATCCATTTCATACAAAGAGCATCAAAAAGACCGTCGCATATGCGACGGTCTTTCTTATCCGTTCAGTTTGAATTAAGCTTACAGGAACTTAACTGTGTTAATCTTAACACCAGGACCCATTGTTGAAGATAATGTTACGCTCTTCATATACTGTCCCTTTGCTGCTGCTGGCTTAACCTTAATAATCTCATCTATTAACGCTTGGAAGTTGTCTGCTAACTGCTCCTCTGTGAAAGAAGCCTTTCCAACTGGCACGTGAATAATGTTGTTCTTATCAAGTCTGTACTCAATCTTACCGGCTTTGATATCATTAACAGCCTTTGTAACATCTGGAGTTACAGTACCAGCTTTTGGGTTTGGCATTAAGCCCTTTGGTCCAAGTACACGACCAAGACGACCAACAACACCCATCATATCTGGAGTTGCAACTACAACGTCGAAGTCTAACCATCCATCATTCTGGATCTTTGGAATTAATTCCTCGCCACCAACATAATCAGCACCTGCTGCAGTAGCTTCATCTACCTTATCTCCCTTAGCGAATACTAAAACCTTAACAGTCTTACCTGTTCCGTGAGGAAGAACAACAGCTCCACGGATCTGCTGATCTGCATGACGTCCGTCAAGACCCATTCTTAAATGTGCTTCTACTGTCTCATCAAACTTTGCACTTGCTGCTTTTTTAACAATTGCAACAGCTTCCGGAATATCATAAACCTGTGTTTTGTCTACAAGCTTTGATGCTTCAACATATCTTTTACCTTTTTTCATTTCTTAAAAACCTCCTGTGGTATTATCGGGAGCGACCCTCCCACCAAATGTAATAATCATATAGCATCCATTCTACTAAATTCGAGCCACATTTCATTCGCTCTCATTAAGTATCAGGATGGGCTTTCGTACTAAGCTCAAACATCGCCTAATGGCTCGTTCTCGCTAAGTGCTCAATGTCTAATCCTCAACTACGATTCCCATAGAACGTGCTGTTCCTGAAATCATACTGATTGCTGCTTCAATGCTACCTGCATTTAAATCCGGCATCTTAAGCTCTGCGATTTTCTGAACCTCAGCTTTAGAAATGGTAGCAACTTTAGTCTTATTAGGAACAGATGAAGCTTTGTCAAGCTTACATGCTTTCTTTAATAAAACTGCAGCCGGAGGAGTCTTAGTTACAAAACTGAAACTTCTATCAGCATAAACAGTGATAACAACAGGGATGATCATTCCATCCTGATCTGCTGTCTTTGCATTGAACTGCTTTGTGAATTCTACGATATTAACACCGTGCTGACCTAATGCAGGTCCAACCGGTGGTGCAGGAGTTGCCTTACCTGCAGGAATCTGTAATTTGATATATCCTTCTACTTTCTTAGCCATAATCGTTATTCCTCCTAATTCATGTGGTCAATCGGGACTTGCCCTCCCACTTCTGCACAACACAGAACCGATTCATTCTGCTATGCAATCTTCTTTTTACTAATTGTCGGATGCATATTCACATCCTTATCACGTCTGATGAATTAATCCATCTTTGAAACATCCATAAAACCAATTTCCACAGATGTTGCACGACCGAAGATATCTACTTCAATCGTAACGACCTGTTTTGCTACGTTGATATCCGTAACGGTTCCAACGGTTCCTTCCCAGGCACCGGAGATAACCTTAATGCTATCACCAAGCTCAACATCAATTTCCACCCGAGGAAGCTCCTGCTTCGCATCATTCTTATTTGGAAGTTTGATTCCCAGATTCTTAATCTCTTTCTCTGTAAGCGGTACCGGCTTAGATCCCGGACCGACAAATCCTGTAACACCTCTGGTGTTGCGGACTACATACCAGGTCGCATCATTCATAATCATGTTGATCAATACATAGCCTGGGAAAATCTTTTTTGATACGGATTTCTTCTTACCGTCTCTTAATTCAACTACTTCCTGTAATGGAACAAGAACCTCGAAGATCTGATCCTGAAGCTTTCTGTTCTCAATGGTCTTTTCAATATCAACTTTAACCTTATTCTCATATCCGGAATAAGTGTGTGCCACATACCATTTCGCTTCGTTACTCTTTTCTACTTCTGCCATGTGTTCACCACCTAACCAATAATAAATGAAAGACCAATCTGGAACAACCAGTCAATTGCCGCAATGATACAACCGATTATAAGCGCTGCAACAATAACTGCTACTGACTGCTTACCTAAAAGCTTCTTGTCAGGCCAAATAATCTTACGGAATTCACCTTTCAGCTCGGTGAAAAAGCTTCTTTTTAAAGACGCTGATTCATTTTCATTTGCCATCTGAAATCACCTCCGTAATCCTAATTATTTGGTCTCTTTGTGTAAGGTATGAGCCTTACAGAATGGACAATACTTCTTAGTTTCCATACGCTCTGTGTGGACTCTCTTGTCCTTTGTCAGATTGTAATTACGCTGTTTACACTCTGTACATGCCAATGTGATCTTAACTCGCACAACTTCCACCTCCATCTTAAATTGTAAATGCTTCCTTTTGTCTGCAAACCCAAGCGTTAATTGAAGTTTTTGCACACAAAAAAAAAGCTCCGACATGTGTCGACCGTATTAGAATATCAGATGGCATAGCAAAAGTCAAGAAAAACCTTGATTTTTCCTGACTTTTTTCATTCATTACTGCCAAACCAACTGCAAAAGGCTCATTCCTTCTTTACAACGATATTGCCCTCCACAACCTCTAACCGAACCTTTTTTCCTTCAATTCCCGCCTGCTCCATCATCTTTTCCGGAAGCTGCACGCGTCCAAATTTGTCCAAAATGCTGAATTCCTCATGCGTTTTCTCCGAAAGATCCAGTTCTCCAAAGCTTATTTTCCGCAGACTACTTTCATATTCGTCTTTCATGATCTGTTCAGAGCTGATCTTGCCGTCCTGAATCCTCACTACTCTTTGCACCATTTTGGCGATTTTGTTATCATGCGTTACGATCACAATCGTCAAACCCATTTCTTCATTTAATCTACGGAACAGGTCAAAGATCTGATTTGCAGTCTTCACGTCCACCGCTCCGGTCGGCTCATCTGCCAACAGAATCTTCGGCTGATTGGCAAGTGCAATCGCAATTGCTACTCTCTGCTGTTCTCCACCGGATAGCTGACGCAGCGTGCTATTCCTTTTATCCGCTATCCCGACAAGCTCCAATAATTCCTCTGCACGCTCACGCCGTTCTGCTTTATTCCCCTTACGGAATAACATCGGTGTCATCACGTTATCAAATGCATTCAGATACGGAAACAGATTTCTGGAATTATTCTGCCACACAAAACCGACAACATCCCGTTTGTACCGCACCAGCTCCTCATCTGTCAGCAGACTCATATTCCTGCCGTCTACCATCAGAGTTCCTGCGGACGGGCGTTCCAATCCGCCAACCATGTTGAGAAAGGTGGATTTACCGCTTCCGCTTTTTCCAATGACCGCCATCATTTCTCCCTGTGCAATGGCAAGTTCCAGACCCGATAATGCCATGACCTCGATCTCTTTTGTCTTATATATCTTTACCAGTCCATCGCAAAATATGATATCCTTCTTCTCGTCCACGATCCATCACCTCCCAAGCATTCCATCCTCCATCTCATAAACAACATCTCCCAACTCCATCAAATTGGTGTCATGCGTTGTCATAACAATGGTAATTCCTTCTTTTTCGATCAGCTCCTTGAATAAATGCATCACTGCCAGACCGGTGTTCGTGTCCAGTGCTCCCGTCGGTTCATCCGCAAAGATCACTTTGGGTCTGTGCGCAATCGCTCTGGCAATTGCCACCCTCTGCTGTTCTCCACCCGACATTTCACCCGGCATATGCTTCATCCGGTTCTTCAGACCAACCAGTTCCAGGCACTCCCGCACCCGCGCATCCCTGTCGTCATTGACGCCTGCCAGCCGCAGACCAAAATCTACATTTTCATAGGCATTCATAACCGGAATCAGTGCGACCGCCTGAAATATAAATCCCATATCTTGTCGCCGCAGCAGCTCTCTCTCTTCTTCCGGTGCCTGTCCAATCTCATTTCCCTGCAGGTACACGGTTCCGGCGGTCTGACGGTCTAACACACTCAATATATTCAACAACGTTGTCTTGCCCGAACCGGACCGGCCTTTTAAGATAGTCAGCCGCCCGGCCGGCACGATCATATCAATTCCATGAAGCACCTCAATCTCCTTGCCATTTCCAAGCGGAAATGAACGGGTTACTCCATTTGCTTCAATCATAACCTCTGCATACTCCATACGCTCTTTTCCTTTCTGCCATCTCAGCTATCCTGTCCTTCACACATACATTATCGGCAATGCCATGCCATCAATCCTCGCCCATCTTGATCGCCTGTGCGATCTTCATACGGGACAACATTCTTGCCAGTATATAAATGCCTCCGCCAAGCATACAAAGCACAATCATACCAATCCGGATCATGTCTCCTACGGATGTGTACAATTGGTACGGAAGAACATGATGTTCCGGTGCATAAGCGATCGTGATCAATGCGATAAATAACTTTGATGTCAGTATGCCACTGATCACACCGCACAGAATTGCCAACAATGAACAAAAAACCTGTTCGTTGAGCAGCATACGCACAATCTCTTTCATCGACATACCCATCGCCCGGTATATTCCAAATAACAGCTCCCGCTGCCGGATCGATGTGATCCAGTAAATGAGAAATCCGATCAGGCACAGAATTGTGACAACCAGAAAACTCAACGTCAGCATACCATTTGTGATCTGGATCATTGCCGCCTGTTTTGCCAATGCCATATTCTGTTTCATATCCTGCGTGCTCTCAATCGTAACTCCGCTCTTTTCAATCGTATCCATTACCTTTTCGTTATCCCCACCGGTTTTCATCCAGATCTCCGCAGGCTGTGCTCCGCAACTGCTCTCCACATAGCCGTAATTTGCAACAACCAGATAAGTACTCTCCTGCTTTTTCTTTCCATCTTCATCTGTAATGGTTGTATATCCGGTAAATCCCGGCCAGGCATCTACAAACCCGCATATCGTTCCGGTCAGTGCACCCATTGTATCCTGATATGCCTTGTTAGCCGATACCGGATTAAATGTGATCGTATCGCCTATTTTCAAGCCAAACTCATCCCGCGCATTTGAAGACACCAGCACATTGTCTGCCTTTTTTGCGAGATCATTTAAATAGTAATACCAATGTTTATCTAACAATCCATCCCGCATCCATGCAGTCTCGCCAAATTCCTGCGTCTGGATTGCCATCATCTCACCATTGTCTGAAAGCGCTTTTGCCCCTTTGATGCTCACATTTCGTCTCAGTACACGCGTGGCTGACTGTGTATCCTTTTTTACCTCCGAATACAGATCCGTTGAAGGCTCTACATAGAATAGATCCGTAACCTGTTCACCATAAAATTTGTACTGGTGTGCTATTGTTTTCCATTTTTCCTTTACAACCAGATCGGCTCCGATATTGTAGCAGATCCGCTCTTCCTCATTCTGGTTGATCGTCCTTGCAATATTGGAATAGAATATACCCATTCCCAGCGATACGACTAAAAACAGGGATATAAACGTCTGTCTTCCTCTCGTCCGCATGATCTGTAAAAATGAGGCATACATTGCCGGAGACCATTTTTTCGCTCCGATCCGGTAGACCAGTCCGGTGCCTGCACGAAACAGACGCAGCAACACCATCCCGGCTCCTGCCATGAACAAAACCGCACTCAGGAACAGGATCGGATCCAAGCCTTCTCCGTTCAATATACGCTGTGCAATATCTTCCTTTTGTCCGTTAAAATTATGATACGCATATGCGGATACCAGAAGCATTGCAACATCTATGTAATACCGTTCAAAAAAGCTTTTCTCGGAATTCTTTCTGCGGGATTTCTTCGCAACAATATCCACCCTCGCAGTCTTTAAAAGTGGCAGCGTCATAAATGCTACCGCAAACAGTGCCGCACCAACCGCAAACAGAAGCGACCTGCCTGTTATGGCTACCATCAGATGCTTCCGGTCTACAAATTCCAAAAAGGCACTCGCCTGTCCCATCAGCCGGCATATTGCATATCCAATCGGAATCCCTAAAACCATGCCTATTCCGGCAAGCAAAGACGCCTGACAAAAATAGATCCATATAATCTGCCTAAGGGACACTCCCCTGCTTTTCAATGTTGCGACTTCATTTCCTTCCAGTTCCAGGATCTGGGAAGATATCATATAAATGAACACCAGGATCAATACCAGGATCGGAAGTTCCAATACCCACAGGATTGCATGGATCTTCTTTGCATGCTGTTCGTATTCTTTTATGGTATCTGCAAACTCTGTCGTCACCGCCACTTTCGGATCCGTAAACCCTGCCTTTTCATATCGTTTCAGGACAGCACTGAAATGCGGAATCTGCTTTGCTTTCAATTTTGTATAATCATACAGATAATATGCATTACATCGCATCGTAACTTTTCCGTCATTTTGGGCAAGGATCTCTTTCCATGTGTCTTCTGTCACAAATACATTATCCGTATATTCAAGAGGTGCCTTTACCCAGTAGCGGTCATCCGAAGTCTTTTCCTCAAATACACCTTCAATCGTCAGTTCGATCGGCTGCTCATTTTTGTCCTTATAATCCTCAAATGCTATCTGCTGCCCCACATATAAATGATTGGTATCCAGCATGGCAGTCGATACATAACACCCATATTGTCCCTTACCGGTCTGCTCTGAGGCTACTACCTTTATATGATCTTCCATGCCGGTCATATAACTGATCCTGATCTTCCTGCCACTCTTTCGTTTTCCGATATTCACACGGGATATAATGTCCGATTCTTTCAACGTATATAACGTAACTTTATCAACCGGTTCCATCTTCAGATCGTCACGCAGAGCTTCATCCCAACCGGTGCATTTTTCCCGAAACTTTTCATAGGCTTTTTTCGACTTCTTATATCCTGCTCCCTGGAACAAAGCCACTACAAGCGGATACTTTCCATTTTCCTGCACATATTCCTTCATCTGATTCTGTAACGCTTGATTTTCCGACATATTCTGATACATCGGCAGACATGCCGCCACTGCGATGAGTAATACAATTCCCGTCAACAGACAGATATTTAACCATTTTTTATAAAGAAGCTTCTGCTTAATAAATGTAAACATTTCCTACTCCACTCCTTTCAAAATGACATCACCCTCGGACAAACCACGAATAACCCAGCATTCCCGGTCTGTATTTCTTAACGTGACAACATATTGCTTGTATGGTTTTTCATCTTTTAATACCCATACATACTCTCCGACATTTTCTTCCATCTGAATGTCCTCACCCGGAAGTACAATAACATTCGGTATCGCATTTGATATCACTTTGGCCTTTCCGCTGGTCAACTCTGCTGTCTTATCTTCTAACTCAATATATGCCATCGTCTGCTGTTTGATCGGATCCATCGGATAGTAGGTAACATTGTCATCTTCTCCCACAAAATTCACTTCCTGATTGCCGACAGGATATGCTCCGACAACCTTGCCTTCATATGTATCGCCATTCTCTGTTTCTACACTGACCGGATCTCCATAATGAAATATATTCTTCATATTATCCGCCTGATAATATGGCAGTGTCTGATCGGTTAATGTTCCCAGTGGATGGTCTGTGCGTAATATGGTATGTCCGGAATCGGAAGCAAACTCCGACTCATAATTCCCGGAACACGGAGCCACAATGGATATGCTTCCCGTTTTCTTTTTCTGCCTTTCCAATTGGACAGACAACGCCTTCTTTTGCAAAACATATTCTTCCTCATTATGCTGCATTTCCAATTTTGCGATCGCAAGTGCAACCGCCTGCTCATCTCCCTGTTTCTTCAACTGCTTAATCGCTTCTTCTCCCGTCTTCTTCTGTTCTTTGTACTGACGTTCTAACGAGTCGATCTGACTGCTTATTTCTTCCACATCCGCCTGACCGGTATCTACCTGAACCGTTGCCAACAGCTCTCCCTTTTCCACCTGATGCTTGTCCGTTGCGTACATGAGCTTTGCCTCATCTACCCCGGTCGATATCTCCAATTCCCTTGGATATCCCAATTTGAAAACCGACGTCTGTTTCCAGAGAGAAATGCTTCCCGTTTGCACCGTCTCCGTCTCTGTATAACGGATCTTCTCCCCTATCGGATAGAAAATGTCATCCCCCTCTTCAATACCACTTAATATCTCAACCTCCGTACCATTTGTTATTCCGGTCTCTACAAAACATTTTTCCTTTTTTCCATTCACAACTTTATACACATATTGTTTTTCATCACTCGTATACAGACAGGTCTTGGAAATCGTAACTGCATTGTCAGCCTCTCCAACCACAATATGTACATCTAAGTAATCCCCTAATGCCATCTTATCATATTCTATGGAAAATCTTGGTCGCAGCAACATACTGTTCCTTGCAGCAAGGCGCTGCTCTGACTCGGAATAAGGAAGCTCCTTCAATTCGACCTCTTTTCCAAGATACGTCGTATATACACGGGTCATCGCTTTCTGTGTCGGTTCCGGAAGATCCTCTTGTAATTCCACATATAGTTCTTTCGTGTCCGCGATCATGATAATATTTTCCATCGCCAATGCATCTTCCTTAAATGCGATATAAGCAACATATCCGTCCACGTCCGCCGTCAATGTATTTTCCGCTATTTTTTCCTTCAGTGCGGCAATGTCTTTGTTATATTTACTGATATGAATATCCGACAGAT
>OMCS01000036.1_pt1 | contig 84644 bp, 92 predicted proteins | sample 1674241 | NCBI WGS metagenome assembly OMCS01 (sample SAMEA103958153, study PRJEB25191) | human gut metagenome
TGAAAAAAGTCCTACAAAAAAATCACTATCTAATGTAAAATGTAATTGAGCCATGGGTTTCATCCTTTCAATTATGTTTTGTGTGGTAACTTAATTATAACTGAAAGATGAGCACTTGGCTCTTTTTATATAGATTTGTAATTTACACCATTATATAGACTTTATCTCAACCGGAAGAAAGATTGAGAATAATCCTGCAAAACCGGAGTATATACTGACAGAAATCGGTATTTGCTACTGCATGAGGTAAATAGACAAATAAAGAGAAGGCAGGGATTTTTATGCAATATACAGATAATTCATGTTTATTTGCTGTTATGAGCACAGCAGAGTTTCGGGAAAGAAAAGAGGAATTTGCTTATAAAAAGGAGATGCTGCACAGTCTTGGTTCTATTCGATACTGTAAGGCAGAGCTGTTTAAAGAGTGTATTCTCGGTACAATTCGGCTTCCACAAAAGAATGAACAGAAAAAAGCACAGCTTTCATTTGGATTCTATTTGACAGGCAGGAAAGTGTTTTTTGTCGAAGATGAAGGAAAAATGAAGGCATGGATAGAAAAGCAGACGGAGATGTTTCAGGAAGTTGATACACCGAAACAGTTGCTGTTACGGATTATGGAGCATATGATAGAAGAGGATACATTGTATTTTTCTCATATGGAGTCTGAGCTAGACAAACTGGAAGAGAAAATAAGTGGTGGAACAGGAAGCAATAATAATTTTTTCACATCACTGATAAAGCATAGGCAAAAACTTTCTGAGTTTAATATTTATTATGAACAGTTGATAGACATTGCAGAATTGTTTAGTACCTGTGATTTTTATCAATCTGAACAGGATACACAAGGCTGGGATAGATTTATGCACCGTGTGGAACAATTGCAAAATCATGTACATCTTCTTCGTGAAAATGTGCTCCAGATACGTGAACTGTATCAATCAATGCAGGATGCACATCAAAATAAAATTATGGCTGTAATTACCATTGTCACAACTATTTTTCTTCCACTTACATTGATTACAGGCTGGTATGGAATGAATTTTGTATACATGCCGGAGCTGCAATGGCGGTATGGATATTTCGCTGTGATAATGATATCACTCATCATTGTAATAGCAGAAATCATATATTTTAAAAAGAAAAAATTCTTTTAATCTAATAAAAGCAGATAACCTTAAGCTAATATGTTTTAAAGTTATCTGCTTTTTTCGCATCATTTTTATACATGGTTACAATTCTCACAGAATATGGAACAATATTCTGAAATTACTTGAAATTTTGGGAAAAATCTGCTAAAACATCTTTACTAAAACATATGGAGGTAATTATGATGAAATTAGTAAGTATGCTTCTGACCCTATGTATGGTGTTTTGTATGCTGACTGTGCCGGCAGCGGCCGACGATCTGCCAGTTGTGAAGCTGGACGTGGGTACGACCGAGACCTATGATGACACGAATTATAAGGTCGACGCAAATACCATTATTCTCCGGGCGGAAGACCGGGTCTACGAGCTGACCGGGACTACCGACAGAAAGATTCTGGTTCCGGGCACTAGTACACCTGCTGAGCCTAAGACGTACCATATTCGTCTTAACAATGCGACCATCAATGGTGGTGTGACGATTAACAATTCCACCGGTGCGAAGCTGGTTATCGAAGTGGCGGCTGGTACCGTCAATACCGTCAAGCGTATATACTCCGCTAGCCTGACCATCACCGGCTCCGGTACGCTGAACATGGAGGATATGGGTGTGACCCAGTCCACCAGAACCAACAATCCTAGCTCCCTGTACATTGAGGACACCACCATCAATGTCAACTTGCCTAGCACTAAAAGCGGCCAGTGGGAAGGCAACTGCAAGCTGGCCGGTTCCGCCAAGGTCACCTACACCGGCTGCGGCAATTATTCTGTCCTGAAGCTGGGACAGGGAAACGGCATAACCCACTCCCTGACCCTGAAGGACAACGCCAGTCTCTACTGTGTGCAGGACGACGCCAGCGTTGCCTCACCGTATCCCGTCAGTGGTCTGGAGTGCTTCCAAGGTGCCACGATCACCCTGCAGGACAACGCTTATCTGGAGGCTGAGGGTAGAGCCACCAGCGGAGATCATGCGGGCTGCGGTGTGCTGGCTGATGGTGATATTCTCGTGCAGGACAACGCCATCCTCAAGGCCACGGCCTATGCTGAGGCTATCTCTACTTGGGGCAGGTTTACCGTCAATGGCGGCAAGCTCATTGTTAAGAGCGAAAACAGCAATGGCGTGTATAGTGATGCTACCATCGATATTAGCAACAACGCCACCGTGGAGGCCACGGGCTATTATCCTGCGCTGTTTGGCAATACCGGTGTGACCATTGCCAACAGCACCGTCAAGGCTGTTGGTACGGATGATGCAGCCATTTTTTCCCGGAATACAATCACGTTGAACAACAGCATCATTGACGCTGAGGCTCATTTCGATTACCATGGCATAAGTGCCACAAATGGCGTGCAGGTCATCGGCTGCTGGATCAATACCACCGGTACCGAGACCTTTGACAGCGATCCCAACGGCATTGCTGACAGTGTGCTCTTCAACAAAAAGGTCGGCAAGGTCATCGGCAATGCCAGCATCCCAAGCGATGTGACCGTGGAGAGTGATATGAAGCTGACTATTCCCGCCGGCACTACTCTGACTGTTCCCGCCGACATCACCTTGACCAACCACGGACTGATCACCCTGGAGGGCACCATGAACCGTGACAGCACCATCATCTGCGATAGACACACCGGCGGCACGGCCACCTGCGTGGACAAGGCCAAGTGCGACATCTGCCTGGCTGCCTATGGTGACGTGGACACCACCAAACACAGCGACCTGCGCCATGTGACCAAGGTGGACGCCACCGCGACCGCCGACGGCAACATCGAGTACTGGTACTGCGAAGGCTGTGGCAAGTATTTCAGCGACAAGAACGGTACAAAGGAAATCAAAAAAGCCGACATCGTAACGGCGAAGCTGAAAGACGATTCCAAATCTCCACAGACCGGTGACAACAGCAAACCGAAAGACGATTCCAATTCTCCACAGGCCGGTGACAACAGTAACCTTGCACTGTGGATTGCCCTGTTGTTCATCAGCGGCAGTGCAGCCATTGGCACAACGGTTGTAAGCAGAAAGAAAATGTACAACAGATAATTGAATAGTATTCCCTTGCTCCATTTTCCGAGCAAGACAAAAGCGTCGTAGAAATACGGCGCTTTTTTGTTAACCGGAAGACGATGAAAACACCGAAGAAAATACAACAATTCCTGCGTCAAATGCAGATCATTCTAAGAATGACACATGGAATCCAACTATCATAATCATCATCGGAATCTGTATTATGTTGATTGTGTTTGGTGTAGTAATTTTCGTCAGAAAAAAGAGTGGTTCTGAGAAAGAATAAGTATCAAATTTTACGATAAAACAACAAATAGTTACAAAGAAAATGAGACAGAGTGGGAACGAATCCTACTCTGTTTTTTTCTCTGAAATACAGGCAGGCGGTATCGCGCTGGGAATGTGGTGTTTGAGTTATTTAGTCCTTATTTTTACAATTTTGGCACTAAGAGGGATTGATATACGAAACAAAAATTCAATATTACCGTAAAAAAAATACGGATAGACTTGAACTTTTTTGCGGATAATCATATAATAAAGAAAAAGAAATGGAAGGTGATTATCATGTTAAAGAAATTTAGTGTCGAAAATTTCAAAGGATTTAAGGATAAAATCACATTAGATATAGGAACACCCAGTAATTACAGCTTTAATTCTGAAATAATAGAGAACGGCTGCATAACGAAGGGAATTATATATGGTATCAACAGTTGTGGAAAGTCGAATCTTGGTTTGGCTATCTTTGATATCATTACTCATCTGACTGAAAAGCAAAAACTCCTGGGAAGCTATGATTTTTATCTGAATATGAGTGGAAGAAAATCTTTTGCGGAGTTTGAGTACACATTCGTGTTCGCCGGACATGAAGTTGTATATAAGTATAGTAAGATGGATGTGAATTCCTTAAAGAGTGAAAGTTTGTCCATTGATGGAAAAGAAGTCATTTTCTTTGACTTTCTGACAAGAGATGGATTTACTTTGCTTGAGGGATCAGATACTTTGAATGCATCAATAAGAAATGAAAGCCCAATCTCGAGAGTGAAATATGTAAATAGTAATTCAATTCTTTCAGATAATATTCAGAATCAGGTATTTAAGAAGTTTATTGATTTTGTCGAGAGGATGCTTTTATTCTATTCACTTGATAGCCGTGGATATGAAGGTTTTATGAACGGATCAGAGAGCATTGCAGAAGGAATTGTTAATAGTGGCAAAGTTAAGGATTTCCAAGAATTCTTAAAAGAAAATAATATCGATTATGAATTATATGGATGCGAGGTCGATGGAAGAAAGGCTATATATTGTCATTTCGACAATAAAGATGCTGACTTTTTCAAGATTGCTTCAACAGGAACCAGATCCCTTGCATTATTCTATTACTGGTATATCCGTATGGAAAAAGCATCATTTGTTTTCATTGATGAGTTTGATGCATTTTACCATTATGAATTATCAGAGTCAGTTCAGAAGAGACTTAGAAGAATTAGTGATGTGCAGGTATTTACAACTACACACAACACAGACCTTATGAGCAATGATTTACTCAGACCAGATTGCTATTTCCTTCTTGAGAATAATAGCATAAATGCAATTTCAGAGCTGACAGAAAAGGAGCTTCGTCAGGCTCATAATCTTCAGAAAATGTATAAGGCAGGTGCGTTTAATGGCAGATAAGGACTATAAGGCATTTATAGTTGAAGGAGAAGCCAGAGAACCACAGGTTATTGATAATATTTCAAAAGTGTTCTTTAAGCATGGAAATTTAAAAATTATTACGCTTCCGGCCGGAGAAAATATATATATGCTTTGGAAAAAACTCAAGGCGGATGATTTCGACACAGATATTATTGAGGTCTTAAGGGAAAGTAATAAGAAAATCAGAGAACAATTGGAAGGATTATCAAGAGATGATTTTTCGGAGGTGTTTCTTTTCTTTGATTATGATGTACATCAGACAAATTTGGGAAAGGCAGATGACGGTGATGTGATAAACCAGATGCTTGAAAGCTTTGATAATGAAACTGAGAATGGAAAGTTATATATCAGTTATCCGATGGTTGAAGCATTGCGAGATTTTGAAGCAGGTAAATGTGGAAATGGAGATAATTGCTTTGTAGAAATTAGTGCTCTTGCTGAATATAAGAATATATCTTCGAGAAATTCACTGAATCCACATTTTAGAGATTACAATATAGATGTATGGAAAGAAATCGTTGATGTTTTTTTAATGAGAATATCATGCCTGTTAGTAAATGCGGAAGTTATTTCTTATGAACAGTATTTAGATGAAGCAAATCCACATGATATCTATATATGTGAACAGGCTTTAGCAGGCAATAATAAAGTGTTTATTATCAGTGCTTTCCCGGAATTTCTTGTGGATTATTTTGGAATAAAACTTTGGAGAACATGTGTGAAGCATGCAAAGAATCAATTGGATATTTGTAATTGTAAATAAAGCAGGTGAATGATAATTATTAGCAAATATGATCCTTTATGGAAGTAGATCAATAAAAATAAAACAGACGATTTCAAGTTGACTTTTGCTGAAATTGAAAACATTGCCGGAGTGCCAATAGATCATTCATTCCTTACATTTAAAAGGAAACTTTTAGGCTGTCTCAGTCAGCCAGATAGCAGGAGAACTTGATATGCCACAAGAGGATAAAGAGAAAATGCCTGAAAAGTATGAGGCAGTATCATTTGATGAATTTGAAAGCATTGGAATTGTAAATGCTAAGGATAAAGCTGCCAGATTTTATGCTGTTATGTTTTTTCATTACAGTATATATGATGGTGCATCAGCTTAGAAATGATCCGGCATTTGTACCGGAACTTGATTTTGTGCATGCTGGTTGTCTGTAATCGGGTAATTAAAAGCAAGTAATGTTACAAATAACAATAAATATGTTACAATATTCAAGTAACGTGAAATGAAAGGATAATTGAAGAATCCGGGTTGTGTGGAAATAGGTGAAATCTGTTATGAACAGTACATTAAAGTATTACAATCAAAATGCAAATCAGTTTGTTCAAGGAACTTTCGCTGTGGATTTTAAACAGACACAGGATAGATTTTTGATAAATCTGCCGGCAGGTGCATATATTTTAGATTTTGGATGTGGTTCCGGACGTGATACAAAGTATTTCCTTGAGAAGGGCTTTCAGGTGGATGCTATAGACGGTTCAGAAGAACTTTGCAAAATAGCCTGTGATTATACTGGAATCAAGGTTAAACAAATGCTTTTTGAAGAGTTACACGATGTGGATAAATATGATGGCATCTGGGCATGTTCATCCATATTACATCTTTCAAAGCCTGCATTAGCCGGTGTATTAAAAAAGATGGCGGCAGCATTAAAGGATAATGGAGTAGTTTACACATCTTTTAAGCATGGTAGTTTTGAAGGTGAACGAAACGGCAGGTATTTTACAGATTTTACAATTGGAGATTTTGAAAAATATCTGCACGGGATTCCGGAATTGCAGATAGAGGACTATTGGATTACAGGTGATGTAAGACCGGGAAGGGATGAGGAGAAATGGCTGAATCTGATTTTACGAAAAAAGGGTATTCATTAATCATTGATGGAAAATATTATAATACACTGGATATCGAGTCATTTTCTATGATGATGAAAGATCCCTCTTACTGCTATAAGTTCTATTGGCTGGAAGCAATTGTGCAGCTGATATCTGAGGACATAAGGGAAACAACCTTTGATGCAATTATAGATGAGATGATTTGTAATGCATGGTATTCGGTAAGAGAATTCCATATCCATTTAAGTGGAATGCAGTTGGACGGACAGGTAAGAGATGGCTTGGAAAGAGCGGTATTACTTCTTACCGGACTTTCAGATTTACCGGCGAATGCGTCTAAGGTAGAAATAAAGAATGCAATTGCGGAGCATAATTCTGAGTTAAAGACTTATAAAGAACAGCTTACTAACATGGTCCCATACCGGGCTCTGGCAGGCTTTTTTAATAAAAGCAGTGAGGCAGCAGACTGGGGAAGTGTTCGCAGAATGACTGCATATATAGAACGAATCAATAGGCATACTGTACTTTTGCCTTACATACTCGGCGAGGAAAGCAAGCTTAAGAAGAAGGTTTATTTTCAGGACGCCTGGGTAGAAATGATTCAGGACCAGATGGTATCAATTTTGGGATGGATACAGTATGAAAAGGTGAAATGGCTTCAGAATAATAACCCTGAAGTTCCGGGATTGATTTATAAACTTGCCCCAATGGATGAAAAGATGCGTAAGTTGAATAATGTCCGGAAACTCTGGGAAGGTATTCTGGATGTTCGAGAAATTAAGGATGTATTTACAGGTGAGCCGGTTGTTTTGAAACAATATGATGTAGATCATTTTATTCCGTGGTCATTTGTAATGAATGATGAGTTGTGGAATCTGATGCCGATGGATTCATCATTAAATTCCTCCAAGAGCAACAGGCTTCCGAAATGGTCACCGTTCTTTATCCGATTTGCAAAAAATCAGTTTATTATGTATCAGCTGATTCATGAAAAGGAAGGCATCAGAAAATTGTATGAGTCCTGCTATAGGGATAATTTGCATTCCCTCTGGGCAGGGCAGGAACTTTATCGCAAGGGAAATAGTGAAGAAGAATTTATTAATATTCTTGAGAAAAACATGCAGCCTGTGTATGATTCTGCCAGGAGGCAGGGATATGAAGTCTGGAACAGGGGCTGAAGGCGCGATATTTTAAGAAAGGTAGAAAATGGTGAAAAATAAGAAGATAAAAATACATAAAAAAAAGATGATCGGTTTTTATAAGAGTATTGTTGATCAGGACAGGTCATCAATTGTTATATGCAATCTTAAGCATGAGATTATTTATATGAATCCGGCAGCAGTTAGCAGCTATGCGAAGCGAGGCGGCGACAAACTTATTGGAAGAAGCGTTTTAGACTGCCACAATCCGGAATCAAGAGAAAAAATACAGCAGGTAGTGGAATGGTTTGCGGCAGATGAAAGCCATAATATTGTATATACGTTTCACAATGAGAAACAGAATAAAGATGTTTATATGGTGGCACTCAGAGATGATGGTGAACTGATAGGATATTATGAGAAACATGAATATCGAAATGCAGAAACTATGGAACCATACGACATGAAATGATGAAATGGATTATGAATGCACCCTCAAATGTAATATTTGTGAGGGGAAATCATGACGAAGAATTTGCGGCAACCATTGATATTATGAAAAGCATTATTCGTGTTTGACAGCATGGCAGAAGTTACACAGAATTAAAAAACTAGACTATTGGTTTATATCTTATGCTAAAAAAAACTGGTATAGTGATTTTATAACAACTATTGTACCGCTTCTTAATGAAAAGGAGAACACGATATGGTAAAAATGAATTTCACTAACAGTCAAACGTCATTTGAATATGCACTTTATATGATTGCAGCAAGCTATTTTAACAAGTCTGATTGTTTGTCAGAAATTACAGAGAAAAACATGCTTCTGCAGTACAAAGAACAAAAACTAAATAGCCAATACCAGATGGAAGAAATTTGCATTGAATTTATGGACAATTTGGTAAGTAAAATCCCATCCCGGTTTTTCAAACGGTCAGTTGCGGTTAAACTGAATAAAACTGCATCAGGAAAAACAGAGATTGTCATTGGGGATAAACAAAGCTTCATTGTATTTCATGCACTATATGCAGGCAAGAAATCTCAAATCCGGTATCAGATTTGGTGTAAAAAACCACTTAAAATAAAATGAGAAGAAAGGCTGCATAGAGCAGCCAGTCTGACCGAAAATAAGATTATCGAAGTACAAAATTAGTATTGCTATTGTGCGGACATTTACATATAATAAAGATAGATGGAAATACTACTCACGAAAGGAGATGCTTTATATGGCTACAAAATCAGCAAATTTATATGCAAGGATTGAACCAGATGTCAAAGAAAAAGCAGAAAGTATCTTGTCTACGCTTGGTATCCCTGCTTCCAGTGCTATCAATATGTTTTATAAACAGATTATCCTACAGAGAGGACTTCCGTTTGAAGTAAAAATACCATCTGCCAGACCTGTTGACATCAGCACATTATCAGAAGCAGAATTCAATGAAGAATTGGAAAAAGGATATGCGGATATGCAGGCTGGACGGACAAAAAATGTGAAGAAAGCCTTTGCTGACATTCGCAAGGATTATGGCTTATGATATATGAAGTAGAAGTATCCGAACAGGCTGACAGTGATTTGAGAGGAATTTTTGAATATATTGCTTTTGAATTACAATCGCCGCAAAATGCAAGCGGACAGCTTGACCGTCTGGAAGAACAGATATTAAGTCTGGATACGATGCCAGAGCGTTATCGAAAATATGAAAAAGAACCGTGGAAAAGCCGTGGACTTCGTGTATTACCAGTAGACAATTATGTGGTACTTTATATTCCAGACAGCGATAAAAAGGTTGTAATAATACTAAGAGTAATGTATGCCGGACGGGACATATACAATCAGTTAAATCTCCACACAAAGCAATAAAGGATATGATTTAAAGCAGACTTTCATTTACAATCAACTGCTTTTTTCATATTCAAAATTAAAAAAAGAGCATATAGCGATTGCTGGAGGTGTATGTGAAGAATACGCAAGTTTATGATTATTCGGGAAAAGAATTGTTTCATATTCACACACATAGATGTAAACACGCAAGTTCTGAGGCTGATGTTGAGTATGTAGAAAAGGCAATTGAATTAGGAGCAAAGAAAATTGTGTTTACAGATCATGCGCCTTTCCCTGATAATCCATTTGGGAATAGAATGGATATTGAGGAGCTGCCTGAATATATAGATTCCCTTGCAGAACTAAAGAATACATATAAAAAGAAAATAGAAGTCCGCTGTGGATTGGAAATAGAATACCTGCCATCGTTTCGTGATTATTACCTTAACTTAAAGAAAATGGATGGAATGGATTTGCTCATGATTGGACAACATTTTTTTGAACACTATGAAGGAAATTATAGTTTTTCTGATGAAGATAAAACAAATGAGTTTATAGGCCTTTGCGAATCAATGGTACAAGGCATTAATACGGGATTATTTGATGTAGTGGCACATCCGGACAGAGCTTTTAGGCGTTGCAGGCAATTTGGACATCGGGAAATAGAAGCTGCTAAATCCGTAATTTGGGCGGCTGTCTCGAATGGCGTTTATTTAGAAAAAAATTATTCTTCCATGTGCAGAAAGAATCAGTATAAAGAGGAATTTTGGACATTGCTTCCGGCAAAAGCCATGGTTTTAAATGGACTTGATGCCCACTCGATAAATGAAATGAAAAAAGGATATAATGGTGTGGTTGTGGAATAATTAAATTAGTACATTTACATCACCTGTAAGTCAGATGTTTGGTAACCCGCATTACATGAAGGAGGAATCCGTATGGAATATCCAGTATTAGACGCAAAGGCAACCGGAGCCAGAATAAAGGAAATCCGTAAGGCACATCACATTAAGGTAGAAGAAATAGCACGCTTCATGGGTTTTGAGTCTGATCAGGCTGTCTACAAGTGACAGCGAGGCGACAGTCTTCCGACCGTTGACAACCTGTACGCCCTGAGCAGGTTGTTCGGTACGTCGGTTGATGACATACTGAGGGGCAGCAGAGAGAAGGACGAAAGTCCTTCTCTTCCGGCGTATAGAGATTTTTATGAAACTAAACTGGCAGGTTAGTTTAAGAAGTATATGTGATCTGATAAGATTATAGCGGAGGTGCTAGCGATTATGTATATTTTAAATCTTGAAGATAATGTCTTTAAACATCATGATATATGCAGAGCTATTGAAAGAGGCTCTTTTGAGAATCTGAAGATAGATTGCGTTGGAAATCTTACAGATGGGCTAAGTAAAATAGAAGGAGCAATTAGTAAGGGAAAACCTTATGATTTAATAATTACTGATATGTGGTATCCTGAAAAATCTGGTGAAGCCGATAATAACTCAGGAGAGATTTTGATAAAAGAAGTCAGAGAAAGAGGCTGGGACGTTCCGATTATACTATGCTCTTCTGTGAATTATTGTTATCCCGGTATACTCGGTTCAATTCATTATTCTGAAAAGGAAGACTGGGAAACGGAACTTGTAAGATTAATCAGGAAGCTTTAGTACTGAGAGCACTCGCAGCAAAATTACTGCGGGTGTTTTTTTAAATAATATTGAAAGATTATTATGCGAGGTAATCAATAATGGAAATAATTGAACTTATGAAAGAAAGACACAGTGTAAGGCAATATACGGATAAGAAAATTGAAAAAGAAAAGAGAGAAGTTTTAAATGCTCTCATTGCTAAGATTAATCAAAAAACGGGACTGCATATTCAAATAATTTATGATGAGCCGAAATGTTTTAACTCAATGATGGCACATTACGGAAAATTTGATGGTGTGAATAATTACATTGCACTTGTCAGGGAAAAATCAAAACCAGATGAAGCTCTTGGATACTACGGCGAACAGATTGTTTTGAAAGCACAGGAGCTTGGACTTAATACCTGTTGGGTTGCTATGACACACGGAAAGAGTAAAGCACAAATTGACAAAGGAGAAAAACTGGTATGCCTGATTTCTCTTGGTTATGGTAAAACCGCTGGAGCAGCCCATAAAAGTAAAAAGTTAAGTGAAGTTTGTAACTATAAAAAAGATATGCCGGAATGGTTTTTGTCCGGGATGGAAGCAGCACTTCTTGCACCGACAGCAATGAACCGGCAGAAATTTTATTTTGAACTATTGCCTGATAATAGTATAAAAATAACTTGCGGGAAGGGATTATACACAAAGCTTGATTTGGGAATTGTGAAATATCATTTTGAGGTAGTATCGGGCAAAAGAATATAAAGATAATTTATATCTTGCCAATATATGAAATACGTCAGCAAAGGAGGATGATTGTGTATGAAAAATAAATTGATATTTACTTCGTATGGGCTTACAACCAAAGATGGACAAAAGCTAATTGGTAAAGAGCTTAGGTCTTATGAATTAGAGGATAAAAAGATATTTTTATTTCATAAACCACATTATTATACGGAATCAATACTTGTGATGGCATGCGTTAATTTGGGATTTAAAGAGGAAAATATAATTTTATCAGGACATCAAATGAGTAATCAGGAAGTTTTGGAATGTGATATCTATTATTGCGGAGAAGGCAACACGTTTGAGAAGCTATCCATATTAAGAGAAAGAGGGTTGGATAGCATAATCAAAGAAGGATTTAAGACGGGAAACAAAATATATATCGGTTGCAGTGCAGGTGCAGCTATTGCAGGTGTGAGTGTTGAGGAGATAAAAGACTTTGATAAAAATAACGTTGGTATGACAGATTTTTCCGGTTTAGGGTTGTTTGACGGGATTATTATTCCTCATTATACAAAAAAGGAATTGAAACGTTATATTAGCAACAGCTATGGAATCAAAGATAAATACAAAAGTATTCTTTCAGTATCAAACGAAAAGAGTTTGGTAATGGAGGTATCTTAGGATATACGGAATCAAAATTTTTATATAAACGTTTTTATGGAAATTGAGTTGTCAATGAACAAATTTTTTAGTTCAATAAATTGTAATTTTTTAAACTATATAATATAATTGGTACAAAAATAAATGAATTTTTGAACTAAAGAATGATATAGTTCAAAAAAAGGAAAGAAAATGAACTATATTATTGTTAGTATAAAAATGATGTTTTCCTTATACTAACAAGTGCTGTGGATTAATACAAAAAATGCACTAAAGAAAAGGAGTGAAATGCATAATGAATTTTGAGGAGATTTATAAAATAGTGCCGAAACCACATATACCTGAAAAATTGCCTGTTGAGCTTTCTGAAGTTTTATATGATTGTGAAATAATAAAGCTTATATCTAAGGCGAATAATGCAATGGGTGCATATAGAGGATTTTTGTTAAATACAATTAATCCTATGTTACTTATCGCACCTTTAATGTCCCAAGAAGCGGTTCTGTCATCAAAACTTGAGGGAACACATGCTACAATTGAAGATTTTATTAACTATGACGCTGGAAATGAAGTTCACGTATCCAAAGATGAAATGCAGGAAGTAATGAATTATAGAAGTGCTTTATTTTATGCATTAGATAAGATGTCTACAATGTCAGATGATACGGAGGAGGGAAGACATAAACTTCCGTTAAGCGTACGTTTAATTAAGGATATGCATAAGATTTTATTGGATAATGTAAGGGGAAAGACTAAAAGTCCCGGTGAATTCAAATCTGAACAAAATTATATTGGAAATTCAAATGAGATTACTTTTACACCACTTCCTCCAGAATTGACACTGGACTATATGGCAAATTTAGAAAACTATATTCATTACGAGGAAGTTGACTTGCTGGTGCAGGCTGCGTTATTGCATTGTCAATTTGAAATGATTCATCCATTCAAAGATGGAAATGGTAGGATTGGAAGACTGTTAATTCCATTGTTTTTGTACTATCGAGATATGTTGCCGGTTCCAACATTTTATATGAGTGCTTATTTTGAGAAGGATAGAAATCTATATCTTCAAAAACTTGCAGCTGTTTCCAGGGATAATGATTATGGTACATGGATTAAGTATTTTTTGGAGGGTGTTATTGAACAAGCTGAGATAAATACTATGAAGGCAAAGACAATGTTGGATATGTACAACCATTTCAAAGAAATATGTGTGTCTGATATGAGTTCTAAATATGCAATTATGCTTTTGGATGAGATTTTTAAGAAACCCATGTTTAAAGCAAAACAGGTTCAAGAAATTTTACCAGGTAGCAAAGGCACTTTATATAATATGTTAGATGAATTTGTTGATAAAGGAATTTTGAAGAAAGATGAAAAAGTTAGAAATACAACATATTATTGTCCGACAATATTAACATTGCTTTAAATATCGAAGAAATATTAATGTACAGATAAAAGAAAAAGTGAGGATTTGATATTAAGAATATATTTTTGATAGCTGGCGTGAATTGCATAGATAATGGCACTCTATGATATTCGGTTTACACAAAAAAGGAATTGAAACGTTATATTAGTAACAGCTGTGGGATTGAAGATAAATACAAAAGTATTCTTTCAGTATCAAACGAAAAGAGTTTGGTAATGGAGGTATCTTAGGATATACGGAATCAAAATTTTTATATAAACGTTTTTATGGAAATTGAGTTGTCAATGAACAAATTTTATGATTCAATATAGTAAAGTTGTATGAAAGGAACATTATTATGGCTGCATATGAAAAATTAGATGATGAGAGTATGAAAAAATGGTATTCACGGTATTTAATGCCGGGAGAAAATGTAATAGTGGCTGTTGCAGTGGTATATTCCAATGCTGGATTATTTTTGAACAGTGGTTCATTTTCCGGATATTTAGCAATAACAGACGGAGACAGAATACTCTGTCATAACAGGGATATTAAGGGAGAAAATGATTTCTATTTTTATCTTATGAATGCAAAGAAAATCAAATTAAAAAGAAGCATATTTGGTAATTTATCGGTATTCATTGTATTTTCAAAGGAAAGAAAAAAGATTAAGCTGAAATTTAAAACCGTAAAGATATTGGTACCGGAGCTTCGCCAACAGAATGAGAAAAATATAAATGATTTGGAAACGTTTTTGAAATCTAAAGTATAAGTGGATTTTTAACAAGGATTGTGCTATTCTTAGAGTGATAGATAAAGTGGATGATTACCTTGGAATACACGAATTAAGGTAATGTCGCAAGGAGGTTTTTGATATGTACGAAATGAAACCGGAGTATTACATAGGAATTGAAATGATTGATGAGGAGCATAAGCAGCTTTTTAAATATGCGGATGAAGCTTATGAACTGCTTAATGATGAATTTACACCGGATAAATATGATAAAATCGAGGCAATTCTCATAAAGCTGCGTGATTACACGGAAAAGCATTTTACGGATGAAGAAAACTACATGGAATCCATAAACTATAAAAAACTTTTCACACAGAAAATCCAGCATCATGAATTTATATCTAAATTAGATGAATTTATTGATTTGCATAAAAGTGAGACAGAAGACCAGGACAAACAGATAATGGATATTCTGGAATATCTGACGGAATGGTTAGTAAATCACATTCTGTATGTTGACGGACAGATTCCTAAAGGATGAATCAAGATAAAAGACCTGCCGGAAGAATAGATTTAATTCCGGCAGGTCTTATGTATGTAGGAATTATTTACATTTTAATAATTCTACAAGTATTGCAAAAGCAGCATTAAGGCCATCAATGTAATACTCATTATAATCATAATTTTTTGAACCTAACAAGTTAAATTTTTCATTGTTGATGTAATCTTTTAGTGCTTTTCTTAATTGCAGTGGCGTTTTGGTGGAAATTGGGTTTTCCGGTGATGAAGCCAAATCCCTAACAAAATTAATTACATTGTTATAACCACATCGGAAGTATTTTGATTTATTGTTTGATAAATCCTCAGTATATTCTCTCCTCCTTTCGTTAATTAATGTTTGTGAATTTTTGATTGAATTCATGAGTTTTTGTCTCCTTTACTTTAAATTTAATAATAGTATGTAAAATCAAATTAAAAATAATTTATTTTACATTAATATTATGGGAGAAAATAATTTTTTTTTATTTTTAGATGACTATTATATTTGTTTTTTGATAAGAAAGAGATATAAATTTATGATTTACACAAATTATTACAATTCACCTATCGGCAGGATAACAATGGCAAGTGAAGGAACGGCACTGATTGGCTTGTGGTTTGAAGGACAAAAATATTTTGCTGATTCCATCAAGGAAGAATGTACAGAAAAAGACTTTGATATATTTGATGATACATCAAGGTGGCTTGATATTTATTTTAGAGGAAAAGAACCTGATTTTACACCAAAGATTTTAATTACAGGTACACCGTTTAGAAAATCGGTAGCAGAGATTATGCTTACTATTCCTTACGGTAAAACAATGACTTACGGTGAGATTGCCAATGTAATAGCTAAGGAAAAAGGCATTGCGAAAATGTCAGCACAGGCTGTAGGCGGTGCGGTTGGACATAATTCGATTTCGATAATTATTCCATGTCACAGAGTTGTGGGTACAAATGGCAGTTTAACGGGCTATGCAGGAGGCCTTGATAAAAAAATACAATTACTGAAATTGGAAAAAACAGATAAAATATAATTCAAAAACTATGGAGGTTTTAAAAATGGGAATTAATTCAATAGATGCAGAGGATGACCAGTTTGCATACAGGTATGACACACAATTATTAATTGACAGGCGAGATAAGGATTTGGATGAAGATGAAATCGCCGACTATATAACGGAACATTTTGAAGGAAACAGTCTGATAGCCGCAGGAGACGAAGAATTGGTTAAAATACATTTTCATACTAATGAGCCTTGGAAAATACTTGAATACTGTAATTCAGTTGGTGAAATCTATGACATTGTTGTGGAAGATATGATTAGACAGACAAACGGTCTTCAGGGTTAATTTATAAAAATGGGGGATGATAGTATGGAATCAGGAAATTATGATATTAACATACAGTATTTCTGTGGAAAAAAGGTTTTTGTTGAACTAAAGTTGCTTTATTGTTAGAATAGTATATAGGAATAATATTATTTCACAGATTGGAGATAGGTATGGATAATAAAAAAAGTGCAGCTAATTCGGGAGTTAAAGATAACTTAACAGAAGTAAAGGTGACGAACGAAGAAGTTTTAGCATCTAAAAAAGCAACCGAGACAGCAAAGAAAACAACAGCTAAGACAACCAGTACAGCGAAAAAAACAACTGCTAAGACAACAACGGCAGCAAAGAAAACAACCGCTAAGACAACCGGTACAGCGAAAAAAACAACAGCTAAGACAACAGCAACCACAAAGAAAACAACAGCAAAAAAAGCTGAGATTGCTGCGGAGTCTGTTGCAGCAGAGAATATTCCTGTTACACAAGAGTCTGTTGTTACGGAAAATATTCCGGCTGCACCGGTTGATTTGGGACCACGAAGAAGTGTTGCTTTTATAGGTTCTGAATGTTACCCATTTGCCAAGACCGGAGGACTTGGAGATGTAATGTCCGCACTTCCTAAGAGCTTAGCCAAACTTAATCTGGATGTTAAGGTAATACTTCCAAGATATAAATGTATTCCTTGGAAATATCAGGAGAAAATGGAATACAGAGGTTCTTTTTATATGAACCTTTGTGCTGACGGAAGACAGTATTATGTAGGTATTATGGAATATCAGGAAGACGGAGTTGTATATGATTTTATTGACAATGATGATTTCTTTTCATGGGGCAATCCATATACTAACCTTATTGATGATATTCCTAAGTTCTGCTTTTTTGCAAAAGCATCCCTTGCAGCACTTAATTATCTGGACTGGACTCCGGATGTAGTACATTGTCATGACTGGCAGGCAGCTTTAGTGCCACTTTATTTAAGAACTTGTTTTAAGGATACCAATGTTGGACGAGCAAGTGCGGTACTTACAATACATAATCTGAAATTCCAGGGAATATATGACAGAAAGATGATTCAGTACTGGTCAGGACTTCCGGATTATGTATTTAATAAAGACTGTTTGATTCAGAACTGGCTTGATGCTAATATGTTAAAAGGCGGAATTGCTTATGCCAACAAAGTTACAACTGTAAGTAATACATACGCATGGGAGATTCAGACGGAAGAATATGGAGAGGGTCTTGCGGAACATCTTAGATATCACAGTGACAAAATCAGAGGAATTGTTAATGGTATAGATACCGATAACTGGAATCCTGCCACAGATAAACTCCTGGCGGCAAATTATGATGCAGAAACAGCCATAGCCAATAAAAAAATTAATAAAAAGACACTTCAGGAGTCATTGGGACTTGATGTGGATGACCATAAGATTGTAATAGGACTTATTTCACGTCTTACCAATCAGAAAGGGCTTGACCTTGTAAATGATATAATTCCAAGTATTATGGATGAGCATACACAGGTCGTTGTTCTTGGAACAGGTGATTCATGGTATGAGAATACATTCCGTTATTATGAAGATAAGTACAAAGGTAATTTCTGTGCATATATTGCGTATGATGAAAATGTTGCACACAATATCTATTCCGGATGCGATGCTCTTTTAGTTCCGTCAAGATTTGAACCATGCGGACTGACACAGCTTATAGCTATGAGATACGGAACAATTCCAATTGTCAGAGAGACAGGCGGGCTTAAGGATACGGTCCAGCCTTATAATATGTTTGATAATACAGGTAATGGTTTTACATTTGACAGATATGAAAGAGGACTTCTTTACGATACAATTAACAGAGCAAAGACACTTTATTTTGAAAACAGAAAATATTGGGATGATATGGTCATCCGTGATATGAAAAAAGATGTGTCATGGGAAAAGAGTGCAAGACAGTACAAAGATATGTATGTAGAGCTGACACCAAGATACTAAAATATATGGAAAGGCATATGCTATCCGGGCATATGTCTTTTTTTAAAATAATTGAAACCTGCTTATAATATATGTCGTATTAATAAGTGAAGGGATAAGAAAGGAGATGCTTCCCATAGAAGATGAAATAATTATAGACCGTTATATTGTAAGAGATGAAAAAGCAATTTCTTATACGGCAGATAAGTATGGAAAGCAGCTTGTTGCTATTGCCAATCGTATTTGCGATGACCTGGATATTGCTGAGGAATGTGAGAATGATACTTATTTGCGCGCATGGAATTCGATACCTCCTCACGAACCACGAGGCTATTTTTTTACTTTTCTGGCAAAAATAACCAGAAATCTTGCACTGGACCGGTATAAAGAATCAAACAGGCTGAAAAGAAGTGCTACAATTGTGGAACTGACAGGCGAACTTTCAGAGATAATTGCAGGAAACGATGATACAACGGCAAATGCAGAAAGCGAAGAACTTAAAAATTATATAAATTCTTTTCTTAGAACACTTCACAAAGAAAAAAGAAATGTATTTATAAGGCGGTACTGGTATATGGATTCTGTGGCTGAGATTGCAGACAGATATGGCATCAGTGAAGGCAAAGTTAAAACAATTCTTTTCCGTGTCAGAAACGGATTAAAACAATATCTTAAGAAGGAGGGCTATTATATATGAATTCATATGATTTTTTAAAAGCTATGAATGATATTGACGTTGATATGATTGAAGCGGCGGGAAAAACAGTCCGTAAACCATCTAATGTCATTAAGTGGATTGTGACAGCAGCAAGTCTGATATTAATAACAGGCATAAGCTTTATGATTGGAAATAAAGTAAGAAAACAACAGCAGCCACAAGTATCATATTCGCTTATAGAATTTTCATTGGACGATAAAATATATTGCGCTCCCGTGGTACAACAGTGTTCAGAATATAATCTTGTTGATGATGCGAGTACAGTGATATCGGTTCAGATGAAACAACCGGATGAAAGCGACCTTGGTGATGAAATGGGGTCAATAACTGTAAAGGCAGGTAAAAAAAATATAATATGTAAGGTTTATTACTATAATGAGTATAATATGGATGATGAGATATGTATTGTGGCCTTTCCGGATGGACATTATCAGTTTTTTATAAGAAAGGATTAAGCAAAAAAGTGAAATGTAAAAAATCAATTATGGGGCTGGCGGCTCTTCTGATTATGATTTTCCACTTTTATATCCCTTTTTCAGGATTAAAAGCAGAGTTAGTAATCTACCGGGCAGCATATATAGGCGTGGATATTTTCTTTTTTGTGTCAGCGTATTCATTGGCACATAGAGATAGAATTGAATATTGGAAGTTTGTGGGCAACAGGCTGCTGTCAGTATATATTCCATTTGTATTGTTTGCTGTTGTGGCAGCCTTTTACGATAAATGGAAATACCCGAGATTTTTCAAGGTAATTTCAGGCATTGAATTTTTCAAAAAAGGAGGAGGCTCCTTTTTATGGTTTTTTGTTGCCATAATGCTTATATATCTCATAGCACCTTTTTTGATAAAATTAAAAAAACGGTTTGGATTAAAGGCATTTTTTGGGATGATACTTGGCTGGCTGTTACTTGGTGTGTTATGTAAGGATGTCCTTGGAAACAGAGCTGTTTTTGTACTGGTAAACAGACTGCCCATAATTTTTATCGGTATGTATTATGAAGAAATCAGAAACTTTTTGTTAAAAAAATCCGGACTTCCTGTAATAATTGCAGGATTAATTGCAGGTTCTTATCTGCTTTACAGATATGGTAGCATTGAAAGACTGAATAAACCTTTCTTTGAAATGTATTATATTATTGCAATTCCTTTTGTAATATCGCTGATATTACTTTGGGATTATATTTCATCACACGTATCAATCAGAAATCTTCCGATGCAGTTTATAGGCAGGCTTACATTGGAACTATACGGCCTGCAGATGATTTTCGGTTTTAAACTTGAAACCGGGATTTATAAAGCAACCGGACAAAAACTTATTACGTTTCTGATTACTGCGATATGCCTCATAGTGGCAGCATATATTTTATATCTTATAAAAAAACTTACAGGAAAATTAATTAAAAAAGTTAAGGAGAGAAAATTATGAAAAAATTATTTGCAGGTATTATTATTTTAACAATGGCAGTGGGACTGTTTGGATGTTCAAAGTCTGACAGCAACGGTGAGACAACAATTGATAACACAAAGGAATCAGTAACAGATACTACAGATAATCCTACAACCGGATCAGAGGGCGATAATTCAGGTTCTGACGATATGGATTCGGCAGAAATTGAAAAAAAGATTGTATCTATTTTTGAAGATGGGATTGACAAAGGAACAGACATTGAAGAAATAGCAAAATTAATCGCTCCGGTTGGTGGATATGATTGTGAAGTAAATAAAGTCAAAGAAGGTTTATTGATGGGATTTGATGAGGACATCAAAGGTTTTAAAAATGGATATGAAATTGCACCTGTTATTGGTTCAATTCCATACGTTTCATATATTTTTGAAACGGATGATGCAGAAGCCCTTGCAGCACAGCTGAAAAAGTCGGCGAACCCACGCTGGAACATCTGTACAGAAGCTAACGAACCTGTAATCAAGGTTAAAGATAACTATGTATTTTTAACAATGTGTCCGGGTGCAGACTGGTAATATTAAGACCCCTTGAGAGAATAAATAAATTCCTCGAGGGGTTTTTTTTCAATAGATACAATGTTATAATGTTTAAGGATAATATAGGTTAAAATTTTATAATGCTTCTGTTTTATTATTTAAGAAAAGAAAGGAAGAGATTGTAATAGGACAGAAAGACATTTTATTAAAGAATTACTTTACTCCGGACATATTTGCGGATGCAATTAACGCAATATTGTATGACGGAAAGGAGCAACTTAACATGTGTGAAGCTTTTGAAGGATTAATAGAAGAAGGCAGGAAAGAAGAATTAAAGAACAAATATAAATCATGGGTAACATTAAGCCATAACCTTGAAAAGAAAGGTATGAGCAGAGCTGAAATAGCTTCTTCACTCGGAATATCGGAACTGGAGCTTGCAGAGGCATTCAGGTATATGGATAAGGATAAATAAAAAACTGAAAAACGAAGACTTTATCACATCATCAGGCATAACTCAAGTGTAAACAAATCCTCATGGTTTTTAAGGGAGAGACCGGTAAGTGCCTCTATTTTGTCAAGTCTGTATATAAGCGACTGACGATGAAGATTTGAAAGCCGCGCGGCCTCACTGATATTGTAATTGGCTTTTATGTATGTCTTTAAAGTATCTGTATAGTCGGAATTGTGGATGGTATCGTAGTTTTTTAAAGAATTTAAAATATTTGAAGCTGTAAGTCTGATTTCTTCGTCATTTCTTAAAAGACTTATAATCTTTTCTGAAATAGAGAACTGGAAACATTTACAGTGGATTGCTCCGTCTGAATCAATACAGAATTCAAGCGCTTTTTGTGCATTTTTATAACCAAGATTCAGGGTGTCAACAGGACGTCCCATGGAATCATATCCCCAGAGAAAAGCTGTGGCAGGAATATTCTGCTCACAGTTTTTTTCAAAAGAAGCAATATAATCTTCAATCTGATTCCTTGTATTGGATTCGTTTTTATTTTCAAGAAAAATTACAAGAATATCGTGCTGGAGAGAAACGAGACATTTAAGCTTGTAATCCAAGGCTGTTTTAAGGGCCAGTTCCTCAATGAAAACATTGCTTTGACCTTCAACATTAAAATCAGAAGTGGATACCTTGGCTAAGATGCAGTTAAAATTTCCACTGATATCAAGTTCAAGAAGTTCAGCTTTTGAGCAGACCTCTGATAAGGATTCAAATTCATGGTGTGCCAGTTTCCAGATAAAATCTTCTTTGGATTTCATTCTTGATGCCATAATGGCGTATTCCCTGTCAAACCATAAAGTCAGGGGTGTATTTATACACTGGACGGCAGAAGCAGAGTGAAAATTAAGATCAAAGACTGTATTGTCAAGAAGCAGAAAGCCATATTGTCTGCCTGAGTTGGCAATCTCAAGTCTCTTGATTTCACCTGTTCTCGATTTGAGGTATCCTGCCGGGGACAAACGTCTGATTATGGAATTACGTCCAACAATTTTATGGTTGATGTCAAGGATAACGATATCGCTTCCGAGATATTTGTAGCAGACCTCGGCTGCATCCTCAAGGGATTTTCCTTGAATGAAATGATTAAGGAGGTCACGCTGGAGTGCCTCAAGGTAGGTCTGTATTTCATTTTCGTTTTTCCATATTTCTTTTAAAGTCTCTTCAACTACTTCCGAAAAAAGGTGGTCCCAGTCCATGCTGAGAATAGGAAAATTCTTAGCTGAATATATGGGCAATATATTGTCCAACATATGAAAATCATTCCCCGGAAATGCAAATACAACCGCAGAAGCACCGGCAAGGTATAATTCTTCAATAAACTGCTTAAGATCAGTTTCATTGTCTCTTACAGTAAGAGCCTGTGAAAGGATAATTTCGTGCCTGCGGACGAATTTTTCAACCGGAGGCTCAAGAAGGGATATGTTTTCAACCGGAATATCCGTAATATTATCTATTTTGTTTAAAAGCCTGAAGTCCCCTGTTGCAGGAAGTTCAAGAAATTTCTTTAAATCCATAACTTACTCCATACATACAAAATGTAAAAAAATATATTTATATTTTATACAAAATGTATATTGAAATCAAGCTCTTTTAAGATTAATATATGCTCATAAATTAAAAAAGATTAACAAAGGCGTTATATTGATGAGAAATCATCGGTGTAACGCCTTTTTTGCTGAAAAACATCTTGCAGGAGGGAACGATATGAAAAGAGCAATTACAAATGTAACTATATTTACTGTTAATGAACAGGACAGGATAATCAGAAACGGAACAGTCATTATAGACGGAGAAAAGATTACGGCAGTTGGCAGTTCGGAGGAAGTTAAGATTCCCGAGGATACAGATGAGATAATCGATTGCAAAGGCGAGATGGCACTGCTTCCGGGATTAATTGATACACATAACCATTCAAGCCTTATGAGAGGCGTTGTGGAGAACCAGAGAATGGTTGACTGGCTTCCGGTATATGATCTGGAGCATAGGGCATGTATGGAAGAGGATGCTTACCATGCGGCAAGGCTTTGTTACCTTGAATGTCTGAAAAACGGAACAACCACAATAATGGATATGTACCGTTTTATGGACAGGTGTGCAGAAGCAGCAGGAGAACTTGGAATCAGATTACATTGTGCACCTTATGCGGCAGATGTTTTACCATATACATTCTTTGATACAACGGAGACTAATGAAGCATTAATTAAAAGTCATCATATGTCATATAACGGACGTATCAGAGTGTGGATGGGACTTGAGGATCTGTTCTATTGCAGTGAACAGATGTATAAAGACGCAGTGAGATGCCAGAAGGAATATGGCGTAGGTATTCACACACATGGCTGTGAACAGATGGAAGAAGAACAGACAATACATAAAAGATTCGGTAAATCAACGATAGAAGTTCTTGAGGAAAGAGGAATTCTTGGTGAACATACACTTTTAGCCCATTGCGTATGGGTTGGAAGTGAAGATATGAAACGAATGGCAGCCACCGGAACAAGCCTTGCTCATTGCCCGGCATCGGCGGCAAAGCTAGGATGTGGAGTTGCAAGAATACCGATGATGAAGGAAGCGGGCGTCAATGTTTCACTTGGAACTGACGGACCGATAGACAATAACAGCATGGATCTTTTCAGGGAAATGAAAATAGGTTCACTCTTACAGAAAGCAACCCATTGTGATGCACTTATGTTTGGTGCAAAAGAGATGTTAAGGATGGCAACAATTTATGGAGCAAAATCCCTTGGAATGGAAAAAGAAATCGGCTCAATAGAAGCCGGTAAATCAGCGGATCTGATTCTCGTTGATTGCATGAGTCCTAATTTACAGCCGGTTTACTGGGACGGAGATGACACCAATCTGTTGTGGAATCTCGTATATTCCGCAAATGGAAGCAATGTAAATACGGTAATGGTTCAGGGCGACATCCTCGTAAAGGATGGAAAGGCTACAAAAGTAGATGAACGTGAGGTCATTAAAATGGCTTCAAAACAAGGTACGGATTGGATGCGTCGAAGAGAGATGCATAGGAAATATATAACAAAACCAATCAGCGAATAACAACACATACAGGAGGAAGAAACTATGAGAAGAAAATTATTAAGTAAAATTGTGGCAGGAATTTCAGCAGCAACACTTGTTATAGCATGTTTAACAGGATGCGGAAGCAGCGGATCTAATGGTTCAGGTTCGTCAGATACTTTTAAAGTAGCATACATTTCAGCATGTCCGTTTGAAGACGGCGGCTGGGGCTCAAGCTGTTATGCAGGCTTTAAAGCGTCAGAAAAAAAATTTGATAATATTAAGACTTTTGAAGTGGAAAATATGTCACTTGAGAATATGACATCTACCGTAAAACAGTATTGTGATGCAGGAGTTGACCTTATTATTTCACCTGATACAGACCTTTCGGATGCGTTTTCGGAAATCGCACCTGATTATCCCGATGTAGATTTTGCGGCAATTGACGGAACATATACAGCGGATAATGCATTGTCAATGTCACAGAACAATCCTGAAATCGGTTTTGTAGCCGGAGTAATTGCAGCACTCCAGTCAGAAAACGGTTCAGTCGGATTTGTCGGCGGTGAGGAATCAGACGAGATCCTTAAAGCAAGCAAGACAATGGAAGCCGGTGCAAAATATATTAACCCTGACATCAAATTTACATCAGTAATGAGTGGTTCATGGACAGACGTTGCAAAGGGAAAAGAAATAGGTATATCAATGATTTCAACCAATAAAGCAGATGTTATTTTCTCATTTGCATCAGGTGTTGATGCAGGTGTAAGAGAAGCCTGCCAGTCAGCGGATAACGTATACTTTATCGCACAGCCTTCAGAGTCCCACGATACAGCTCCCGATATTACGGTAACAAGTATTATCCAGAGTAATGAAGCTCTTATCTATCATGCAATGGAAACAGCGGCAAACGGCACATTTAAAGGCGGATATTATATCGCAGGATTTGAAGACGGCGGTACATGCAGCCTTGGTGTATTCGGAGATTTCTTTGATGCGGATAAGCAGGCTAAGGTTAATGATGTAATCAATAAAATCAAGAGCGGTGAAATTGATTGTGACAGTTATGCAAAATAATTGAGAAAAAGTGATGACAGAGCCTGTATAGAATACGGACTTTGTCATCACATGTACCATAATGATAAGAAAGGAAGAATGCATATGCTTGAATTGATTAAAATAACAAAAAAATTCGGTGATTTCTATGCATTAAAAGATGTCAATTTAAAAGTTGGTGACGGCGAAGTACATACACTTTTAGGCGAAAACGGTGCCGGAAAAAGTACACTTATGAATATTCTTTGCGGATTATACCAGCCGACATCCGGAGAAATAATTTATAAGGATTGTGAATGGCATATGGATTCGCCTTTAACAGCAAGAAATATAGGTATTGCAATGGTTCATCAGCATTTTATGCTTATTGAAGCCATGACTGTACTTGAAAATATAATGCTCTGCGGACTTGAAGAGAAAGGAAAACTTCTTAACAAAACCGCAGTAACCAAAAAGGTTATGGAAATAGAAAAAGCCTATGATTTACAGGTTGACATTAATGAAAAAGTAAGCAATCTGTCGGTGGGTATGCAGCAGAAAGTTGAAATAATCAAGGCGTTATACAATGATGCAGAATTACTCATATTAGATGAACCTACCGCGGTTTTAACGGATGAAGAAGCGGCAGGATTATTTAAGATTATCGAAAAATTAAAAGCCAATAACAAATCCGTTATTTTCATTTCACACAAGATGAAAGAGGTAATGCAGATTTCGGATAAGATTACGGTACTCAGACGAGGTCAGACAATTACAACTGTTAATGCCAAGGACTATAGCCCACAGGAACTTGCTAATCTGATGGTTGGCGAAAAAGTTATTACCAGAACTTATGAGAAGAAGCATGTTGATTCGGATGACGAATTAATCTATGAATTAAAAGATGTATCTTACCACAAGGAAAGCAAACACAGCGGATTAAAAGATATCTGCCTTAAAGTACATAAAGGTGAAATTCTTGGGGTAGCCGGAGTTGACGGAAACGGACAGAGCCAGTTGGCAGAGATTTTTACAGGAATAGCAAAGCCATCGGAAGGAACGAGAATCTATGACGGAAAGAATGCAAACGATTTCAAGGTTATTGATTTTATAAATGACGGACTTGCACATATTCCGGAAGACCGTAATAAGATGGGACTTATAGGAGATATGAACATCAAAGATAACATTGTACTTAAAGACCTTGAGAAAAAGAGGTTTTCAAAGGGTCATGGCAAGTTCCTACTTAGTAAAAAAATAACAGAGTATTCCAATCAAATGAAGGAAAAATATGATATACGCTGCTCATCAATAGAGGAACAAGCGAGAAATCTTTCAGGTGGAAACCAGCAGAAAGTAATTTTAGCAAGGGAACTTGAAAGAAATCCTAAATTCATCGTGGCAATGCATCCTACAAGAGGACTTGATATAGGTGCAACTAATTTTATCCACAACAGCCTTATTGAAGCCAGGGATAAAGGCATTGGCGTTGTGGTTGTATCGGCAGATATTGACGAAGTAATTAAAATCTCAGACAGGATTATAGTTATGTTTGAAGGAAAAATAATGGGTGAAATATCCGGAAGTACCCCGGATATGGACAAAATCTCAGCAATGATGGGAGGTAAAGAATATGAAAGCATCAATAACTAAAACAATTCAGAAAATAGCCATTCCCATAGTGTCGGTTTTGTTTGCACTTATTATTGGAATTATCATTATTGAACTTACGGGAAACAATGCTTTTGAAGCCTATGGTTATATGTTTAAAGGAGCATTTGGCTCAGGAAACAGTATATGCGAGCTTCTTACTATTTCGGTTCCTCTTATACTTTGCGGGCTCGCAATTACTTTTGCTTATAAAAGCGGCGTGCTGACGATAGGTGTTGACGGACAGCTCATAATGGGAGCGATAAGTGCGGCATGGTTTGTAAAAACATTTGCTAATCTTCCTGCACCGCTTATTACAATAGGTGCAATTATTGTAGGCATGGTAGTGGGTGCTCTTTGGGGTGCTATAGCCGGTGCGTTAAAGGCATTCAGGAAAGTAAATGAAATTGTAAGTACACTTTTAATGAATTACATAGCACTTTACCTTGCAAGTTACCTATATACATATCCTCTTGCAGCAACAAACAGCAAGATTCCCCAGACTGAAAAAGTTGCTGGGGCGGTAAGACTTGCCAATCTTATTCCGGGAACAAGAGTTCACATAGGAATTATAATCGCATTACTTGTAGCGGCACTTATATGGTATGTGCTTTATAAAACCTCTTATGGAGTAAAATTCAGGGCTGTAGGAATTAATCCTGTGGCAGCTGACTGTAACGGTATTCCGGTAAAAAAATATCTGATACTGTCCATAGCAATTTCAGGAGCAATCGGCGGCCTGGCAGGTACCATTGAACTTCTCGGTACCCAGTTCAGAATACAGAGCGGTTTCTGTGCAGACTATGGTTTTGACGGAATTGCCATAGCACTGATAGGTCAGCTTCATCCTATAGGAACTGTTCTTGCGGCACTGTTTTATGCGGCATTAAATGTAGGTTCTAATTCAATGGAACTTATGACAAATGTTCCGTCTTCTATTGCAAGTATTATTCAGGCGATAATTATATTCTTTGTAGTAGGCGGAAGTGTATTAGTAGAAAAAGATAAGTTTAAGCAGTTCTTTAAATCAAAATTCAAAGGAGGTAAGGCAGATGAATAATATATTCACTTTAACGTTTCTTACGGGTCTTTTGATAGCAACCATGCGTATGCTTCCTCCGTTGTTACTGGGAGCGACAGGCGAGATGTTTTCAGAAAGATGCGGACTTACCAATATCGGACTTGAAGGCATTATGTCAGTGGGTGCGATTGTAGGTTTTATTACTTCATATTTTACGAAAAATCCATATCTTGGTATGCTTGCAGGCGTTGCAGCAGGATGGGGCGTAAATATGATATATGCTTTCCTTACAATTAATCTTAATGCAGACCAGGTAATAGTGGGAAATGCCATGAATATTCTGGGACTTGCCATAGCATCACTTGTATATACAACAGTATCCAAAAAACAGACAGGAGTCATGCAGTCGGTAACGGCAGATAATTATTCGGTTCTTATTATTGCGGTTGTTATGACACTTGTTATAGGTTTTTATCTTTATAAAACCAAATCAGGACTTGCTTTCAGGTCAGTAGGTGAATTTCCGAGGGCAGCAGAAACACTTGGTATCAATATTACCAAGAAAAAATATCTCGCATGTTCTGTAAATGGTGCCCTTTGTGGTCTTGCCGGTGCATATCTTACAACCATATATATATCATCTTATGTAAACGGTATTGTATCAGGACGAGGATATATAGCTCTTGCTGCAGTTATTTTTGGTAAGTGGAAACCTAAGGGTGTGCTTTTAGCCTGTATATTCTTTGCATTTCTTGACGCTTTGCAGTTAAGACTCCAGGTTGTAAGTAATGCGATACCTTATCAGTTTTTACAGATGCTTCCTTACCTTGCAACCCTCATAGTGCTTTCATTCTTTATGAAGCCGGGTTCAGAGCCTAAGGCAAATGGCAAGCCATATACAAGAGAATCAAGATAGGAGGAGAAAAGTATGACATCATTAAATACAGTCTGGCTGTTGATTTGCGGAACCTTGGTTTTTTTCATGCAGGCAGGTTTTGCGATGCTTGAGACAGGTTTTACAAGAGCCAAAAATGCAGGTAATATTGTAATGAAAAACATAATTGATATATGTATAGGTGCTCCGGTTTTCTTCTTTATCGGATTTGGACTTATGTTTGGTAAAAATTGCGGTTTTATCGGAAATCTTGATTTGTTTATCAGAGATGACTATACGTCCCTTTTACCTGACAGGGTATCTCTTTGCAGCTTCGTATTTTATCAGATTACCTTCTGTGCTACGGCAGCAACAATTGTTTCCGGGGCAATGGCAGAAAGAACTAAATTTTCGGCATATTGCATATACAGCGTAATTATATCAATGTTTGTATATCCGATTGTAGGACATTGGATATGGGGCGGAGGCTGGCTTTCAAAGCTTGGTTTCCATGATTTTGCAGGCGGAACCGTTGTTCATACCGTTGGTGGTATGGCAGCACTTATGGGTGCAAAAATAGTCGGTCCCCGTATTGATAAATATGACAAGAATGGACGAGGCAAGGCAATACCCGGCCACAACATAATCCTTGGGGCACTTGGTATCATGATTCTCTGGTTTGGCTGGTTTGGTTTTAACGGAGGTTCGGTTATTACATCAGGTGCAGCTGATAAAGTCGGCAACGTATTTTTAAATACAATTTTATCAGCCGGAATTGCAGCGGTGGCTGCTATGATCACAAGCAAAATCCGTTACAGAAAAGCAGATATTTCCATGACGATAAACGGCATTCTTGCGGGACTTGTTGCAATTACCTGCGGATGTGACCAGTACACACCTTTGACTGCCTGCCTTATAGGAATCTTTGCCGGAGTATTTTCAATAATAGCAATTCAGTTTGTGGACAAAGTATTGAAAATAGATGACCCCGTAGGAGCAATCGGCGTTCATGGTTTCTGTGGAATCCTTGGAACCTTGCTTGCAGGACTTTTTTCAAAGACAAAAGGACTTTTTTATACCGGCAATGCAGACTTTTTCTTAACACAGCTTCTTGGTTCTGCGGTTGTTGTGGTATTTGTCCTTGTGATTATGGGACTTGCATTTACTTTAATTAAACATACTTCAGGGCTTCGTGTCAGCGCAGCAGAAGAGATTGAGGGACTTGATAACAGGGAACACGGTCTTAACAGTGCATACGGCGATTTTGTTACCAACAGTTATACTGAAATTCTTCAGAGCGGTCCGTCTAAGACATCAGAGCATGAAAAACTTGTACCTATAACTCTTGACAACAGCACACAGACAAAGCAGGCTTCTTCAATTTCCAAAGTGGAAGTTATTATGAAGCGTTCAAGATTTGAGGCATTTAAAGAGGCAATGAACCGAATCGAAGTAACAGGTATGACTGTCAGTCAGGTAGTGGGCTGCGGAATGCAGAAAGGGCAGACAGACTTTTACCGTGGTACCCAGGTTGATATTAACCTTATTCCAAAAATCAAGGTTGAAATTGTCATTGCAAAAGTACCTGTGGAAACGGTTGTTAATACTGCCAGGGATGTGCTTTATACAGGACATATAGGAGATGGCAAAATCTTTGTATATGATGTCCGCAATGTTATTAAAGTCCGTACCGGAGAGGTGGACTATGATGCAATGCAGGGCACAACGGAATAGCGTACTATCTACATCATTATATATTTTTTCCTCACAGGCGGTCATATGGCCGCCTGTTTTTGCTATAAACAAAACCTATAACAGAAAATAGAATAAAGGAATTATACAAACAAGTTGCAATGTGGTATTTTTAATCCAACAAAACCTACAGACATAGTAGGAATAAGGAGGACGAAAGAATGGGAAAGATTTATAAAAGTATAACAGAGTTAGTTGGACACACACCACTTGTAGAGTTGGGCAATTATGAAAAGAAACACAATTTAAAGGCAAAATTGTTAGGAAAACTTGAATATTTTAATCCGTCAGGAAGTATCAAAGACAGAGCTGCCCTTAATATGATTGAAGAAGCTGAAAAAGCCGGATTGTTAAAAGAAGGACAGACAATTGTAGATAACACCAGTGGAAATACGGGAATTGCACTTGCAGCATTCGGACATGCAAAGGGTCATGAATTTGTTACATTCCTTGAGAATGGTGTATCAAAAGAAAGAGTAGATATTTTTAATGCATATGGAGTGGAGCAATATTGGTTTGACGATATAAGCCCAAGAGTTAAGGCAATGCTTGAAACGGGAGCTCTTGATATTTCTAAAATTGAAGAAGATGTAAAAGCCTATGGTGATGAAAGAGGTTACTATTACACAGACCAGTGCAGCAACAGACATAATGCAGAAGCGCATTATAAAACAACAGGACCTGAAATCTGGGATGATACGGATGGAAAAGTAGACATCGTTGTATTATTAGGCGGAACCGGCGGAACAATATCAGGACTCAGCAAATATTTTAAGGAAAAAGATGAAAATATTCAGATAGTCGGTGTACAGCCTGATGTCAAATCAAGACTTGATGCTAATAATGACACAGGAAATACAATCGACGGTGTTTTCCCACTTGAAATTGGCGGAAATATTATAATTCCTCTTATCAATCAGTTTGAAGCAAAAATTGATGAAATCGTAGATGTATCGGCAGCGGAGGCATACGATGCAGCAAAAGAGCTTGTAAGAACAGACGGAATTTTCCTCGGACAGTCTGCAGGAGCAGCGCTTGCAGCAGCTACAAAACTTGCAGAAAGACCTGAAAATGCAGGCAAAAATATTGTAATTATCATGGCTGACGACGGAACCAAATATTTATCAACCAATCAGTATAAATAGAATGTTGAGGTGATTTCCATGGCAGACAGATTAATAAATGTATTCAGAAAAAGCGAACTTAACGACTATCTTGAGTCGGCAGAAAAAACAGCCGGCTGGATAAAAAAATATGAAATTGCGGATGAAAAAGGTAAGCGCTGGAAGATAAGCGGAACCGAAGGTAAAGATCCTGATGCGGTAGAAAGTTCATTTTTGACAGATACCTCACTTTACGGAGGAGCTGCAGGAATTGGATATTTTTACTTACAGTTATATGAATTAACAGGTGCTGAAAAATATCTTGAAGAAGCAGAGGATGCGGCAGAATATCTTATAAATACCTATGAAAAAGAAGATGTTGTAAATCCCGGCATATATAACGGATTGTCAGGACAGGGCATATTCACATTGCTGTTGTATGACAAAACAGGGGATGAAAGGTATCTTCAGTTTGCCAAAACTCTGGCAGAGGATTCTTATACACAGAGCGTAAAAGACGAAAAAGGTATCCATTGGAATGGATGGTATGATTACATGGGGGATGGTGGTGTCATTGCATATTGGATATATCTGGCGGAAAAGACAAAAGACGGACATTATCTTAAATACGCTAAAGAAGCTCTTGATGCCATACTTTCATTAAAAAAGCAGTTTAGCGGTGATTCAATATATTTTGAACTCTTTGACCCAAGCGTATATTTTACAAGTGTTCCGTCAGGCGGTGTTGTACCTAATTTTGCTCATGGAACAGCAGGAATAGTGTACCTTCTTACAAAATATTACGAAGCAGCAAAGGATGAGGAATATTTAAAATATGCCGTACAGGGATATAATTTTCTGAAGGAAATTGCCAATAGTACCGAAAAAGCATCAATTGTGCCATACCTTTACTTTAAAGGCGGGGAGAACAAATATGATGTTTCGTATCTTGGCTTCTGCCATGGACCTGTTGGCGACGGAATTACAGTAAGGGAGCTGTATCTTGCAACAGGCGATAAAGAATATCTTGATTTTTATAACCGTCTTACAGAAGCCCTGATAGAAGCCGGAGTACCATATAAACACTCAGCCGGCTACTGGAATAACTGCATTTGCTGCGGAACCTCAGGTATACTTTTACATTTTATTGATGCTGCAAAACTTACAGGAAATGAAAAATATAAAGATTTTGCAGATAAAATAGCATACAAGCTTTTAAATGATGCATATACTGACAGCGAAGGAAACCGTTGGTATGACGCATGGACAAGAGTAAAACCATGGGATGTGGACGCACACCTTGGATTATTTGTGGGAGCTGCGGGTAATGCCAGTGCTCTTTTATCATACTACTCAGATAAAACGGGTAAAAAAATAACACCTGTTTTTGAATATCAGGAGGCGAAATATGGTAAAAAAGATACCTTATTTTTTTTAGACATACGAGACAGAAGATTACCTCAAAACAGCCAGAGAGACAGCAGAATGGATAAATGAACAGGAAGTAACCGAGGCAGAAGGAATAATATGGAAAACATTTCCTGACGGACAACCGGGACTTACGGGTTCTTCAATTTTATCAGATACAAGTTTTTATGCAGGTTCTGCGGGTATCGGATTTTTCTTTTTAAGATTGTATCAGGTAACGCAGGATAAGAAATGGCTTGAAAAAGCAGAACTGGCGGCAGATTATCTTTTATCCAAAGAAAAAGATATTTCTTTTTACAGGAATATACAGGGACAGATAGAAGCCGAAAAAGGAAAAGAACACGCTTCAAAACTTTACGGATGGGCGTTTGGTTATAAAATCGGACCAATCAGTGAAGGACAGTTTGCACACGCTCTTTTTCTTGAAACAAATGAACAGAAATACTATGATTTCGCAATCAGACAGGCAGATACTTTTGTTGAAGCAGGAATAGAAGAGGATGAAAAAATACACTGGAGTGATGCAAGGGATATCGTCGGCGACGCCGGAGGAATAGTGTATCTTTTGCAGGTCTATAAACAGACAGGTAATAAAAAATATCTTGAGACAGCTGTTAAAGCCGGTGAATATATTGAACAGTTTGCTAACCCTGCCAAAAACGGTGGTACATATTATTATCTGTATGACCTTGTGGCTGCGAATGAAGGCGATGAAGATACAATCCATGTTAATTTTTCCCATGGCTCGGCGGGAACGGCGTATCTGTGGGCAGTGCTTTATGAGGCAACCGGAGATAAAAAGTATCTTGGAAGAGCAGAAAAAGTTTTTGAATATCTTGACGGAATAGCAAGCGGAGATGATGAAGCTGTATTGTATCCTTATCAGGACCATCCAAAACGTGGATTTTCAGATGACAGATTTTACCTTGGAATGTGCGGCGGACCTATAGGCTCAAGTTTTCCTTATAAAAAATTATACCGGCTTACAGGTGATGAAAAATATCTTGATAAGGTAAAAAAACTTGCAGAGGGTCTTGTAAGGTCAGGTGTTCCTGAGCATCTCTCATGGGGATACTGGGGAAGCAAGTGCCTTTGCTGTGGAGGCCCCGGTGTGCTTGAATATTTTGCGGATTTATATGATTTAACAGGCGACGAAAAATATAAGAAATATGCCAAAAGAACGGCAGATAAGCTTATTTCTGACTCTTATGAAGAGAAAAAAGGAAGAAGTTTTTATGGAGCATGGGACAGAATTGACCCTGCAAGAGTGGTAAGTTACACAGGGTATTACATAGGTGCAGCAGGTGCAGCAGGCGCTTTGCTTAAGTATTACAGCGTTTTAAAAAATATAAAAATTTCCGATTTCTTTGAATACTATTTGTGATATAATTGAATCCGCCGGAAAGGTAAGCCGCCTCCGGCGGATTTTTATTCGGAAGGAAATTGATATGGAATTGTTTGAAGGAAGGCCTGCTGATATGTCAGGCAGATTGGATAAAGAAATACGCACGTATGATTTACTTGATAAATTAGGAATAGAATATGAACGTGTTGACCACGAACCGGCAGAGACAATGGAAGCCTGCATTGAAATTGACAGAACACTTGCACCTGCTGTTATCTGCAAAAATCTTTTCTTGTGCAACTCACAGAAAACCAGATTTTACCTGTTAGCTATGCGCGGGGACAAGAAGTTTATGACAAAAGAAATTTCCCATCAGATTAACAGTCCGCGACTGTCTTTTGCTACACCGGATTTTATGGAAAAATTTCTTGATATTACTCCGGGCTCCGTGAGTGTGCTGGGACTCATGAACGATACCGGCAATAATGTTCAGTTACTGGTTGATGAGGATGTGTTAAAAGAAGAATATTTCGGATGCCATCCGTGCATTAATACTTCAAGCCTGAAAATGAGAACAGAAGATGTTTTCGGGAAGTTTATGAAAGCTGTAAACCATGATTACATAGTTGTAAAACTAGGCAAAAATATTGAATAAATTATAACAGAAATTAATCCGGGGGAGAACCTTACAGTTCTTCCTCCGGATATTTAAAATTCCATGAATTTCTGAATTCGGTCATCATATCCATAACATCTTTTGTATAATCAAGAAGCATACATTTCTTATCCCCGTTGATGGCTTTTTCCATGTCAAGAAGCTCATATATAAGGGCATCCCGGGTATCTCCCTCTTTAACCCATTCTTTTTCGCCTGATTCTGTATAAGTTACAACAGCTTCAAAAGCTCTTGGATATTCCATTATTTCAATATAACCTTTTTCACATGAAACCATACCTCTTTTTGGCTGTTTGGAGTGAAGAGACAACATAACCGTAGCCATCTGACCGTCATTATTCATTAGAAGCAGTCCCGCCTGTTCATCAACACCTGTGGGAGCTTTTTTAAGCTGGGACAAGAGTTTATCAGGTTTTTCCGTCATAAAATATCTGATAAAAGAAAGTGCATACACACCGATATCCAGCATGGCACCGCCCGCAAGGTTTCTGTTAAAGAAACGGTTGTTCATATTGTATTCCTTATAACTGCCAAAATTCATGGTTATAAGATTGACTTTGCCAAGTCTGCCGGAATCTAATATTTCTTTAAGTTTTTTATAGACCGGCATATGGTATATGGTCATTGCCTCACCTATGACAACGTTATGCAAAGCCGCAAGTTCCATTGCTTCGTTAAGTTCGCGGCTGTTTAAAGTAATGGATTTTTCCACAAGAATATGTTTGCCGTTCCGGATAGCCTTTTTCATAAACTCAATATGGGTATTGTGAGGTGTGGTTATATAAATTACATCAACATCGGAATCGGTAAACATATCATTATAATCATCGTATACCTTTTCAATTCCGTACTTCTTTGCAAAATCAACTGCTTTTGAATAAGTTCTGTTCCCTACTGCATAAATATTTCTTCCGATTTTCTTAAGGGCAACCGCCATTTCGTTGGCAATTACACCTGTCCCGAGAACTGCCCATTTAATATCTGACATTTATTGACTCCTTTATTTTTTTATAATTATACAATCTTTTTTTTAATAATATCAAGGTGTTTTTGCGTGGGAAAAACTGTTGATTTTTTTTTTATAAATTGCATATAATAGGCAGTAACAGAACCCAACACGCCTCTCAACGATGCGGACCACGTTGGGTCTTTTAATTTTTAAGGATGAAGAGTATGCAAGAAAGATTCTAAATGATATTTCATATTTTCGATTAATAAAAGCATTTAGCCTTAATCTTAAACCCAAGAATGGTAATTATAATATGCGAACATCCTTTGAGACAATTGTTGGATTATATTTGTTTAATGCAAATCTTAGGCAACTTATTTTTCCTGAAATTGAAAAAATTGAGATTAATGTGAGATGCAGACTGTCAAATTATTTTGCTGAGAAATATGGTGTTTTAGGATATTTTAATGAAAATAATTTTGCAGATGTGAATTATCATAAAGAATTTTTGAATGACATTAATCAGGAAATACATAGAAATTCAAAGGCACCATTTGTTAAGAATTTTAAAGAAAATTATGAGGGTGGGGAATTGCCGATTTATGCGTTAGTGGAAGTATTTAGTTTTGGTACATTGTCGAAATTTTATAAAAATATGCTTAATCGGGATAAAAAGGCAATAGCTAAGTCATTTGGCGTAGGTTATACATATCTGGAAAGCTGGTTGGAAAGTATATCGTACGTAAGAAATATATGTGCACACTATGGACGGTTATATAATGCTAAATTGTCAAAAACTCCAATATTATATAGAGAATATACTCAATCCGGAATAGGAAACAATAGAATTTTTGGTGTACTTTTGTGCTTAAAACAGTTATTAAAAAATGATACACATTGGAAATTTTTTGTGGACAATATAGAAATACTCATTGAAAAGTATGAGTATGTGAGGATAGACACAATGGGTTTTCCAGATAATTGGAAAAGTCTGCTTAGTTCTTAAAAACAATTCGCTCTAATTGTACTTTTTTGTATATTTTATTGTACAAAACCCCTGAATATAGTAAAATTTATATGAGTTTACAATGAAATGATTGTATGCTTATTTGGGATATTGGTTATCGAAGGCTTGATAACAAGCCAAAAATATTGTAGGAGGAATGACTATGAGTAAAAAGTCAATTTTTATGATGCTTGCTGTTTTTGTGGCATGCATCGCAGCAGTTATTTTTTTACCAAAGACGGTACAGGCAGCGGAGGTAACGGAGAATGGAGAATACACACTGGTATTGACAGGTAATTATTATGGTGAAGATGTATTTGTTGATGGTAGTAAACAATCTAAATTAATCAGATTTAATTTTGAACCCGGAGAAACAACAGTAAATGTAGCTGAACTTACAAAAGGAATTGAAGTGTTCAATGGAGAAACGGTATTTGAGGGCTGGATTAAAAGAAACTCCTTTTGGGTGTGGGAACTGTAACATTCTGGAAAAAATTCAGAGTGCAGTAAGCGGATAGAAATATGCTAATCAGCATAGAAAGGGTTTGAATTTTATGAAAAAAAGGAGTGTGGCAGCCCGAATGGTGCGGTTACGGTTCCTCAGTATGGACTTGAGAACGTTGTTCTGGATGAAGAATATGTGTACTGTCAGGAAAAAGAAGATTCAATAATTACCTTAAAGAAAATAATAGTAACAATATAGAGTTTACTCCAATCGTAAAAGTGGATAAAACATAAAAATATAATTTTAGGAGGTATTACTATGGCAAGATTTACGTTACCAAGAGATTTGTATCATGGAAAGGGTGCATTAGAAGCACTTAAGACATTTCAGGGCAAAAAAGCCATGATTTGTGTTGGCGGAGGCTCAATGAAACGTTTTGGTTTCCTTGACAGGGCAGAACAGTATCTTAAGGAAGCAGGCATGGAAGTCAGACTTTTTGAAGGAATTGAACCTGACCCTTCGGTGGAAACCGTTATGAAAGGCGCCAAAGCGATGTCAGAATTTGAACCTGACTGGATTGTTGCAATAGGCGGAGGTTCTCCGATTGATGCGGCTAAAGCAATGTGGATTAAATATGAATATCCTGATATTACCTTTGAGGATATGTGTAAAGTATTTGGCATACCTTCACTTCGTAAAAAAGCACATTTTTGTGCAATATCTTCTACATCAGGAACCGCTACCGAGGTAACTGCTTTTTCAATTATTACAGATTATGAAAAAGGAATAAAATATCCGATAGCCGATTTTGAAATAACACCTGATGTTGCAATAGTAGACCCTGAACTGGCAGAGACCATGCCACAGAAATTAGTGGCACATACGGGTATGGATGCAATGACACATGCTATCGAGGCATATGTATCCACCGCAAATTGTGATTTTACAGACCCACTGGCACTTCATGCAATTAAAATGATTCAAAGAGACCTTGTCGGTTCATATAACGGGGATATGGTAAAAAGAGATTCAATGCATAATGCACAATGTCTCGCAGGAATGGCATTTTCTAATGCACTTCTTGGTATTGTACATTCAATGGCGCATAAAACAGGTGCGGCATTTGCCGATTACGGCGCACACATCATTCACGGTGCTGCGAATGCAATGTATCTCCCTAAGGTAATTGCATTTAACGCAAAGGATGAACAGGCTAAGAAACGTTATGGTGAAATTGCTGATTTTATGGGACTTGGCGGAGCAGACCTTGATGAAAAGGTAGCTTTATTAATCGGTTATCTCCGTAAGATGAATGATGAACTTAATATACCGCACTGCATTAAAAATTACGGTGCAGACAGCTATCCGGCTGCACAGGGATTTGTGCCTGAAAATGTATTCCTGGAGAGGTTACATGACATTGCAGTTAATGCCATAGGCGATGCCTGCACGGGTTCTAACCCAAGACAGCCGAGCGTGGAGGAAATGGAAAAACTGCTTAAATGCTGTTATTACGATACAGAAGTTGATTTCTAGGATAAAATAAATTAGGAGCATGCGTTAATTCGCATGCTCCTTTTTCGACTGATAAATGTAATACCTGATATTGCAATACAAATATATTACAAATATTTTTTAAAATGCAAAAACATTTGAAAAATAAAAGTTTTTGTAATTAGGTGCATAAACTTGATTTATATAAAAAGACTTTATCAAAATAGATATTGACTAGTTTGATAAAAATACAATATATTTTACTTATGATGAGATACCGGAGATAATTGAGAAGTACGGATACCTGCAGGAATGGAATCACGAAATACTACTAAAGGCAAGGAGTGTTGATATGTCACAAATTACAAAAAGGGCACTTGAACAGTCATTAAAAAATCTTTTGTTAAAGAAGCCTCTTAATAAAATAACAATAAGTGATATTGCGGAGGACTGCGGAATTAACAGAATGACGTTTTACTATCATTTTCAGGATATTTATGACCTTGTGGAGTGGTCCTGCCTTGAAGACGCAAGAAAAGCTCTGGAAGAAAAAAAGACGCATGATACATGGCAGCAGGGATTTATACAGATTTTTAAGGCAGTTCAGGAAAATAAACCTTTTATAATGAACGTGTATCACTGTGTTGACAGGGAGCAGGTGGAAAAATACCTAAAACCCCTTACAGACAATCTTTTGATGGGAGTTATAGATGAAGAATCCGTTGATATGAAGGTACGCGAAGAAGATAAAAAATTTATAGCAAGGGTATATTCCTACAGCTTTATAGGCCTTATGTTAGACTGGATAAGAGATGATATGAAAGAAGCTCCGGAGAAAATAGTCCACAGATTTGCACTTGTAATACAAGACTCGTTTAAGATGGCGTTAGACAGATTTAAAATTTAATCAAACAGTGGGATTTGATAAAAAAAACAACAGTTTTCTACCTGTGATAAATTATTTATCATGGGTATTTTTTTGATTATGGCGGTGCAAAATGAATATAGGTACAATCTAATTATAAAATAAAAACAGCAGGAGGTACTCATTATGTATTATTCAGCAGGAACTTATGAATCATTTGCACATCCGGAAAAACCGGCAGGGGTAGATAAAAAATCAGCATATATTATAGGAACAGGTCTTGCAGGACTGACGGCAGCGTTTTATCTTGTGAGAGACGGGCAGATGAAAGGGGAACACATACATCTTCTTGAAAAATTAGAGCTTGCAGGCGGAAGCTGTGACGGAAGAAAAGATATAACCAAAGGCTTCTTTATGAGAGGCGGAAGAGAAATGGATAACCACTTTGAGGTAATGTGGGATATGTTCAGGGATGTTCCGTCACTTGAAACACCGGGAGCATCCGTTCTCGATGAATATTACTGGCTTAACAAGCATGACCCTAACTATTCCCTTTGCAGGGCAACGGTAAAACGCGGACAGGACGCACATACAGACAAGAAATTCGGACTTGATAAAGAGTCTGCACTTGCTCTTTCAAAACTTTTTATAACACCTGAAAAAGATCTGGAGGGAAAGAAAATATCGGAGGTTCTGCCGGACAGCTTCTGGGAAACCAATTTCTGGCTTTACTGGCAGACAATGTTTGCTTTCCAGCGTTGGTCAAGTGCCCTTGAAATGAAACGTTATCTTTGCAGATATGTCCATCATATTGACGGACTTCCTGATTTCAGCGCACTCAGATTTACAAAGTACAACCAGTATGAAAGCCTTATTCTTCCACTTGTAAAATATCTTGAAAGCCATGGTGTAAAAATTGAATATGGCATGGATGTTAAAAATGTAATTATCGAAACTGTAGGAAGCAAAAAAATAGCGAAACAGATTGTCTACATTAAAGACGGTAAAGAACAGACCATTGATTTAATAGAAGATGACCTTGTCTTTATTACCAACGGCTGCTGTACCGATACAACCTGTTACGGAGACCAGGATCATGCACCTGACCTTTCTAACCTGAAGGACGGCAGAGGTGATTCATGGGATATGTGGAAAAACATAGCAAAACAGGCTGTACAAGGAGAATACGGCAATCCGGATGCTTTCTGCAACAACATTGAAGCAACTAACTGGATGAGTGCCACCGTTGCCACTTCGGATGAGAAAGTAATTAAACACATAATTGATGTCTGCAAGAGGGACCCAAGGGAGGGTAAAGTTACAACAGGCGGTATTGTCACGGTAAAAGACAGTATGGACAACTGGTATTTGTCATGGACAATTAACCGTCAGCCACAGTTTAAATCCCAGAACCCTGATATGGTGCTTGTATGGCTTTATGCACTGAATACCAATAAAGAGGGAAATTATGTTAAAAAACCTATGCGTGAATGTACGGGCAAAGAAGTCTGCGAAGAGTGGCTTTATCATATCGGCATACCTGAGGATGAAATAGAGACTCTGGCAACAGACAGCTGTAACACCACAACCTGCTTTATGCCATATATCAACGCATTTTTCCAGCCAAGAAAAAATGAGGACCGTCCTCATGTGGTACCTGACGGTGCAGTCAATTTCGCATTTTTAGGACAGTTTACAGAGACACCTAGGGACACTATTTTTACAATAGAGTATTCCATGAGAACAGGAATGGAAAGCGTGTATACACTTCTTGACATAGACAGAGGTGTGCCTGAGGTATGGGGCAGCAAATACGATGTCCGCGAACTTCTGAGAGCATGCTATTACGCAATAGATAAAAAACCGGTTACGGATATACCGCTTACTATAAAAGAAAAAATGCTTCTTAAAACCGTTTTGAAGAAGGTAAAAGGAACCGATGTTGAAATACTTTTAAAAGAGAGCGGATTGATAGAATAATAAATAACGAAAAACAGCTGTGGGTATATCCCGCAGTTGTTTTTTTGTTTGTAGCAGGATTTTCTTGAAAAAAATCGGAAAATTATCTATTATATTAATAATCCAAGGAGGTCAATATGTGGAAGATACTTAATATTTTTGACGGCGATTACGGCTGCGAAGAACTTAAAGATGGTGAGACCCCAAAAGTTACGGTTACTCTTGAAGATGAGAACGGTAACCGCAGATTTTTCAGCGTAAAAGACAGTGTTTTATATGAAAAAAACCTTGGTGAAGGCTCGGTTCTTGATGACCTGTCCTTTTTTTTGGACAAGGAATAATGTAAGATATGTATAGATAAACAAGCGGGGTGGCTTTTATGAACGAAGAAAAGAAACGTTTTAAATACGAAAACAACTTAAAATATCGTGAAATAGTCAATAAAAAAATCAGACGCAGGACTGATAAGCAGTACGGTAAGAAACTTAAGAAACTGCAATTTGAAGAGAAAAGCCTGTCCGAAGCAAGGCTTAAAGTCATTAAGAAGCTTCAGGAAGCCAGATGGAAACCTCTCTATAAGAAAAATATTATTGTGAACCGTACAGAGGGCAAAATCAGGATTAACGGAACGGATTATCTTTTTGAAAATATAGGAAATACCAGGCTTATTACAAATATAAGTAACAGTACGGTTACATCAGGGCGTGTTAAGACTAAATTTAAGCCATCGATTGGCGGGGCGCTTGCAGGCGGTTCGATGTACGGCGTTGCAGGTGCGGCGGCAGGCGGTGTCCTTTTTGGTAAAGAAAAGACAAGAGATACGAGAAGAACAGCCACAGTTACTAATTGTACCTATGTGGGAGTTGAAGTAATTATGTACGGAAAGCCCGTGAACATAAGTATTTTTACCGGTGCTACAGGACTTGAAAGCAAGATATATTCGGAAGCACTGGTTAAGGCACAGGTAATCATGTCACAGTTAGCGGGTCTTGCTGCTACACCTATGCCGGAATCATATCTCAGAGTTGACGAAGAACCGGATGTGGTTGCACTTGATAAGGTAATTAAGTTAAAACATATGGAATGGCGTAAAATGATGGACGAACCCCGTGTATATCCCGAGCCGTTCAGATAAAAAAGTGGCGCTGTCTTAATTTACAGGAATATAATTTTTTTTCTTGCATATATAAAATTCTTTTGCTATAATGACGGCGAAATTAGATAATAATATGAAACGAGGTGAATTCTATGGATAGTTGCGATATAGGTCGAAGTAGTAAGATATGCAATGTACAAAGATATGAGACAGGAATGCAGCTACCCGTAGAAGTCAGGTAGTTTCATTCTGTATTGTTGTGTACCTTTTTAGACATTGCATATCGTATGTGCAATGTTATTTTTATGCAATTAAGGAGGTATAGCAATGATCAGAGATTATGTTAAAGAGATTGTAAAAATTATCCGTTCAACCAAGGATGCAGACAAATTAAAGGATTTACTGTCAGATTATCATGAAAAAGATATTGCCGAGGCAATAACGCAGTTGAGCGGACAGGAAAGAGCAAAGCTATATAATATATTAGACATACAGACGGTCGCCGAGATTTTTTCATATATAGATGATGTACAGAAATATCTGGAAGAACTTACGATTGATAAAGCAGCCAAAGTCGTGTCTTACATGGATGCGGACGATGCAGTGGATGTACTTGACGATTTGTCTGAAAACAAAAAGAATGAGATTGTCAATAACCTTGATGAGGTCACAGGTAAGGACGTAAGAAAACTTCTCTCTTATGAAGAAGATGAAATCGGCAGCTGGATGACCAATAATTACGTAAGTATAACCGATGACCTGACAATAAGAGGTGCAATGAGCGAACTTGTCCGTCAGGCAGGCAAGCATGACAACATTTCAACCATCTATGTTGTTGACAAAGACGGTAAATTCGCTGGAACCATAGAACTTAAAGATTTGATAATCGCAAGGGAAAACGATAACCTTTCGGATATTATAAGCAGTTCTTATCCTTATGTTTTTGAAAAAGAAAAAGTAAGTGACTGCATTGAAAAGATAACAGAATACGAGGAAGATTCCATCCCTGTCCTTACAATGGAGGGCAGAATCGCAGGTATTGTTACATCAACGGATATTGTTGAAATGGTTGACGATGCCATGGGTGATGATTATGCGAAGTTAGCAGGTCTTACATCCGAGGATGATTTAAAGGAAAAGACCTTTGTAAGTATTAAAAAAAGACTGCCATGGCTTATTATTCTTTTATTCCTTGGAATGGCAGTATCCTCTGTTGTGGGAATGTTTGAATCGGTAGTGGCAATACTGCCGGTAGTAATATGCTTCCAGTCCCTTGTACTTGATATGGCAGGCAATGTAGGAACACAGTCCCTTGCCGTAACTATACGTGTACTTATGGATGAAAATATTGATGCGAAGAAAAAAATGGCACTTTTGTTCAAAGAGATGAAGATAGGACTGCTTAATGGTGCAAGTCTTGGTCTAATGACGTTTGTCATACTTGGTTTTTATATTCACTTTTTCAAAAAGTATGTATGGATGTCCGCATTCCTTATATCAGGCTGTGTGGGAATATCACTTGTGGTTGCGATGGTAATATCAAGTCTTGTGGGAACCATAATTCCTATGTTTTTCCACAAGGTTCACATTGACCCTGCGGTTGCCTCGGGCCCGCTTATCACTACAATTAATGACCTTGTAGCAGTTGTGACATATTACGGACTTGCGAGACTGCTTTTAATTAATATTTTTCATATCTGAATAGGACAGCAATAAATGAGTAAGAAAAATACAAAAGAACTTGATATGTTAAACGGAAAAACGGCGGGCAAACTTATTATGTTTGCCATTCCGTTGGCATTAAGCAGTATTTTACAACAGCTTTTTAATTCAGCAGATGTTGCGGTAGTGGGAAGGTTTGCAAAGGGCAATGCAATGGCAGCAGTAGGAAGCTGTGTTGCACTTGTAGGAATTTTTGTTAACCTTATTGTAGGTCTTTCCGTAGGCCCTAACGCATCCCTTGCCACCATTATCGGGCAGAAAAGAAGGGATGACATAAACGGAATGTTACATACGATTATGACCTTTGGGGCAATACTTGGAATTGTGCTAATGGGTATCGGAATCGGAACGGCAAAAGTCATACTTGAAATATCCGGAACACCTGAGGGCGTTTTGCCGGAGGCTTTATTATATATAAGGATATATTTTATAAGTATACCGTTTATGGTGATTTATAATTTCGGAGCCGCCATTTTGAGAAGCTTTGGCGATACCAGAAGACCAATGTTTTACCTGATAATCACGGGTGTTGTTAATGTTGCGCTTAATCTTTTTCTTGTAATATGTTGTAAACTCGGAGTGGCAGGAGTGGCAATTGCTACCCTGATTTCCAATGTATTAAGTGCAATTCTTGTTATGGTTTACCTTTGCAGAAGAAAAGATGAGTTCAAATTCTGCTTCAGGAATATGAGAATAGAAAGTAAATATCTTAAAAATATTTTAAAAATTGGAATACCTGCGGGTGTTCAGGGCGCGATTTTTTCGATATCCAATGTATTTATCCAGAGCGGAATCAATTCTTTCGGAGAGGATGCAATAGCAGGTTCTTCCCTGGCACTTAATTTTGAGTATTTTACTTATGACATATCCAATGCCTTTGCGCAGGCTGCCGTAACTTTCATAAGCCAGAATTTCGGAGCCTGCAATATTAAAAGATGTAAAAAAATATTCTGGCAGTGTATGGCATTTGGAATATGTTTTACGGAAGTCCTTGCTGTGGTGTTTATGATATGGGATGATTTTTTCGTAAGTATATACACCACAAGTTCTGCAATTGCGGCATTTGGTTTAATCAGGATGCATCATGTATGTGCTCTTGAAGGGCTTACAGCAACCTACGAAGTAGAAAGTGCTGCCTTAAGAGGAATGGGTAAGTCATTAGGACCTGCGATAATCACTATCCTCGGAACCGTTGTTTTCAGGATTATATGGCTTGTGACCGTATTCAGGCTTGTACCTACCTACACCATGTTGATGAATGTCTACATTGCATCATGGATTTTTACCGGTGGAGCAATATTTATCCTGCTTGCGGTCCATATGAAAAAAATAATGTTAATTCACGGATCCGGTAAAATATCTCCTCTGAAGTGATTTCGCAAGTTAATAATGAAGTTTAAAAGAGTCAGTGATGGCTCTTTTTTTTATGTTATGCAAAAGATGTGATTAGTAAAGTCACAGCCGGGACAAATATACTTGTCATAAAAAGAATTCGGATGTATCATATTGTATAGGTATAGAGGAGAAGGACCTTATGAAAGATAAAATATTAATCGTAGATGATACACAATTGAATAGAGAATTGTTAAAAGATATCTTATGTGAAGAATATGATATTCTGGAGGCAGAAAATGGCAGGGAGGCTTTGGACATTGTACGTCATGAGATGACCAATATTGCCGCAATACTTCTTGATCTTGTTATGCCTGTAATGGATGGGTTTACATTTATTGAGGAATTACAGAAAATTAATATAATGGACAAGGTCCCTATTCTGGTAATAAGCGGTGAAAAGAGCGTTCAGAATGAAAAGAAATGTTTTGATTATGGCGTATCAGATTTTATTGGCCGCCCTTTTAATTCCGTACTTGTAACAAAGCGTGTGCAGAATGTGGTTAATCATTATGCTTACAAAAACGAACTTGAAGAAAAAGTTAAAGAACAGACCTCTATTTTAAGAAAGGCATATAACACTTTAAAGATACAGGCTGAAAAATTGCAGAAAAGAAATCAGGAAATAATAGATATGCTTGGAAATATTGTTGAATACCGTAATCTGGAAAGCGGTGAACATATCCAGCGTGTCAAGGGTTACACAAAGATTCTCGCAAAAAAGTTCAGTATACAATATCCGGAATACAATCTCGACAAAGATACGGTAGCAACCATCGTTGACATAAGTGCATTGCATGACATAGGTAAAATTGCAATCCCTGACAGTATTTTATTAAAACCGGGAAAACTTACCGAAGATGAATTTGAATATATGAAATCCCATACTATAAGAGGATGTGAAATACTTGAGAAAATGGGTAAGGACTGGGAGCCTAAGTTCAAAAAAATCAGTATGGAGATAGTGAGATACCATCACGAACGTTATGACGGGAAAGGCTATCCTGACGGACTTAAAGGTGAGGACATCCCTGTTTCGGCACAGATTGTCTCTCTTGCTGACGTATATGATGCCCTTGTCAGCGAGCGCTGCTACAAGAGTGCATACTCAAAGGATCAGGCATTCAATATGATTGTAGGTGGGGAATGCGGCGCTTTTTCACCTAAGCTTATTGAAGTGTTCCGTGAAGTGAGAAATGATTTTGAAAATTTTGCAGATAATCCTATTAAAAAGAAATGTAAAGCTGCTATTCCAAAGGAGAATTGTTAAATGAATGACACATTAAAAGTATTGGAAACAAGAAGAAGCTGCAGAAATTTTGACCCTGCAAAACCAGTATCGGACGAGGCAGTTCAGGCAATTGTCAAAGCGGGAACATACGCTCCTACAGGCAGGGACCTACAAAGCCCTATCATTATCGCAGTATCCAACAAAAAATTGCGTGACGAGATATCGGCGGAAAATGCAAGAATCATGGGAGTTGATTGCGACCCATTTTACGGTGCACCCGTGATTCTCATAGTGCTTGCCGATAAAGACATTCCAACCTACATATATGACGGTACACTTGTTATGGGAAATCTTCTTAATGCAGCTGAAAGCCTTGGAATCAACAGTATATGGATTCATAGGGCAAAGGAAGAATTTGAATCCGGGTTCGGTAAAAATATTCTTAAAAAACTTGGCATTGAGGGCAACTACGAGGGTATCGGACACTGTGCAATCGGATACGCAGCCGAACCTGTAAATGCACCTGCCCCACGAAAAGAAAATTATGTTTATTATGTAAAATAGACGGGGAATAACAGAAGTGATGGTATGATGAGCATGGCTGGGCTAATGTTGATGAATTAATTCCAAAGTTCGGATTGTATGTACATTTATCAAAAGATATTGAGACAGCAAAGATTGTTGGTGCAAGACATGGTAAGCCATTATTTTATTTGGTTGATGCAATGACAATGAACAAAGATGGATATGAGTTCTTTCTGATAACAAAAGGAACCTGATTGGAATTTCATAACAGAAGGTTCAGGCTAAAATAATCTGATGATAGTTAACGATTGCTGCAACCTTGTAACGATTAAATCGTTAAAAAGTTAATTTAGTCATTTATCCACCAAATGACTAAATTGAAGTTATGCCAGATATATTTCGGGTATGTCTGGCTATTATTATATTGATATTCGGCGGTATTCCGCTGTATAATAAAAAAGAAAATTTTGTCATTTTATAGTGAAACTATGGAGATTAAAACTATGGAATTTATGACAGTAAAACAGGCAGCAGAAAAGTGGAGATTATCAGAACGTAGATTACAAACTATATGCAATGAAGGTATGATACCGGGAGTTGTAAAGTTTGGGCGTGCGTGGGCGATTCCTATAGATGTGAAGAAGCCGGTGGATAAGAGAGTTAAGTCGGGAAAATATATCAAGGCCTGATTTGGGGTAGCGATCAGGATTACTATATATAATTGGAGGCTCACTCGGGTATGCGAGAAGAATAAAATATTTTAGACGTCTTTATGACGCGGGGAAATGGAGAACAGTCTATGAAACTTGTAGTGTACAAAGGATTTGATGAAGAATTTTTATCAAATGTCAAGGAAGAACCATTAGTCGATGGAGCTATAGCAACAAAGCTTGATGTTTTGAAATTTGATAAGAAAACAAGAAAACAACTGGATATGGCATTACTTTCTTTAGAAGAAAATGATGAAGTTTGGGTTACGTATTCAGAATATACTTTGATTAAAAACAGGGTTGATGATGCAATTGTGGAAGATGGACTAGAGCTTATAATCTTTACAAACAATTTATATCCTGATTATTATCCGTTGACATTTGAATTAACGGATGATCTTGTAGCTGAAATTGAAAAAAATCTTAATTCTGATTCAACGGATGATTGTAGTGAAGAGTGTCAGAGGTATTTAACTATTTATAACACTTTGGTTAATGTTGGAGGAACATATTATGGAAGTTTTTATAACTATGAGTATGAAAAAGATGATGCCATAGTTTCTAAACCATATTATTTAAACCAGATTATTATTGAAGATGCGCAGGTGAAATCTGATATGGACATATTCGTTAACGAAGATGTAGATACTTATCTTAGAGATTTATCACGTGTCATTGATATGAAGCCTTCTGTTATTGGATTAAAAATGACGGATGGATTGGTGTCAAAGAGAATTGTATTATCACTGCAGGCGTATTGTGTGGCCAACAATATAAGATTGGTTAAATTTCATGAGCAGCTTGAAGATGATGCGCAAATGGAACAGGAACTTATTGATATTGCCAAGAATGATGTACATATTGCAAACTTTACAGGCTTTAGATCAATTAAGTTTTATAAGAATCCTGATATCAATAAAGAGATTGTTGAAATATCACAGTCAACATTGATTCAGGAGATTATACATCAGGCAGAAAATTCATATAACACAAAAAAGGGACATTCGTTTAGAGATATTTTTATAACTGCGTCTACTGGAGCTGGCAAATCGGTTATGTTCCAAATTCCTGCTATTTATTTAGCAAAGCATTATCACAAATTGACAATTATTATAGAGCCGGTAAAAGCATTGATGCAGGATCAGAAAGAGAAGCTGATAAAGAATGGTTATACAAGAGTTGAGGCTTTCAACTCTGATTTGATTTCTCAGGTTGAAAAGGAAGCAGTACTTAACCGTATTAAATCAGGGGAAGTTGATCTTCTTTATTTGAGCCCAGAAACTCTACTTTCTTATTCGATTGAGAATATTATTGGAGATAGAGAAATTGGACTTTTGATTATTGATGAAGCTCACATCGTGACTACCTGGGGTATGGGTTTCAGACCAGATTATTGGTATCTGGGAGGATATATTAATAGATTAAGAAATCAGATCCAGACTACAGTGGGTAAAACAAGAAAAACATATGACTTCCCAATTTGTGCATTTACTGCGACAGCGATTAATGGTGGTGTTGATGATTCGGTAAGCGATACTGTTATCAGTCTGTATATGGAGAATCCAGTAAAATTCATAGGATATGTAAGAAGAGATGATATTGAATTTGATGTAAAGATGTGTGAAAGTAGTAAACTTCCGCAAGCTGTTTATGAGTCTCAAAAGACAGAAGCAATGTCTTCTCGTATTGTGAAGTGGCTTGCCGGTAAAGAAAAAACTATTGTTTATTTCCCATATGCTCAGAATGCTTTTGATGCGTCAAGAGGAGTGAGAGGTTTTTCAGGAATAAAAACAGATCCAAGAATCGGTGTGTTTACAGGAAAGAATGTGGATGAATTAAGCACAGAAACATTTAATGAAAAGAAAAGAGAAACCTTTGATAAATTCAGAACAGGTGAGATGCTGATCATGTATGCCACAAAGGCTTTCGGAATGGGTGTTGATATAGATGATGTACAGAATGTATATCATTATGCGGTTTCTGGTAATTTGTGCGATTATATCCAGGAAATTGGTAGAGCTGCAAGAAAGCCAGGAATGACTGGTGTTGCAGTAACAGATTTCTTTTACAATGATATGACCTACATTAATAAATTATTTGGAATGTCACAGATAAGGCAGTATCAGATAAAAAAAGTTCTTGAAGGAATTTATGATGTTTATAAGAGCAAGAAAGGTGCGAGAAGCTTTTTGATATCACCGCAATCATTTACATATATTTTCAATGGAAAAGGTGCAAAAGACGAAGGACAGTGTATTAATAAACTCAAGACATGTTTGCTTATGTTAGAGAAGGATTTCTACGATAAATACAACTTTAAGGTTATTATTTCGAGACCTCAGAGTGTGTTTACAAAAGCATATGTTGTTATTGATAAAGAATACGAGTCATTCGTTTTGAATTCCGAATATGGAAAATGTTTTAAGTTCTTGGCTAAAGGAAGATATCAGGAGAGACAGCCGGATGGATCTTTATTGAGTGATACTGGCGATGTTTATACATTGGACTTAAAGCAGGTGTGGGAAGAGTTCCACGGTAATATTTCGTTCCCACAGTTTAAATATTGGTACTTTGATGATTCATCAACTTCAGAAGATAAGATTGCTATTATGCCTTCAATAAGAAAACATTTCTCGCCAAGACAGAAGGTAAATATAGAGGCTCGTGGAGATCTTCTTTTAAATGAGATTAGAGAGAAGATTCTTGCTGATTTTGAATATATAGGTGATACATTGTATTCAGAATTTGGTAAGAGTTATTTTACAACTGATGATTTTACAAGAGTTATAAGAGAAAAATACGGAATGACTCAGGCTAGGATTATTGCTAATTCGTTATTTGATTTAGTGGATCCTAATATGACCTGTGTTAAAAGAAGAAGTACTGATAGCTCAGCAAAGAACTATTACATGCTTTCAAATGGTAATTTTAAAGAATATATGCGTAAGGCGATTATAAAATCTCTTATTGTAAATAAGATTACTAAGAGCAGTGAAACAAGTTATTCAAGTTATATGAATATTGCAAATGATGAGTGGTCAAATATAGCGCTTAAAATGCTTTCGATTTTTGACTATATTTCTTACGAAATTCTTGGTGGAGAGGAACCAGAAATATTTATTCGTTTGAATGACCCTCAGAAGATTAAGAATATTGTGCTTGGAAATGCATTTTACTCAAACAACTATGTTAATAGAGCTAAGCAGAAACATGATCGAGATGTAAGTGTTCTCTTAAGATTTTTCAATGGATTGAATACAGATAAAGAAAGATGGGATTATGTTGAGGATTATTTCCTGGGATATGACGTTCTTTGCGAGTCTGAGACGGTAGTTGATCCGGTAAGCACTGTTGAAATGGTAAAGGCGATTGATAAAGAAAAATCATATCCAACGCATCAATATAAAAAATGGGCGGATTTGGATTTGTTCTTTGATGAGAATGATCATGTTATTGTGGATAAGATAGCTGAACTCGGAGTCGTAATTCCAGAATATTTAAGCACAGTCCTTAAGAAGTCTGACTGGGGAGATAATATTCTTATGTCTTGGCCTTCAAAGAATGTTTTGATTTGCCAACAAGATACTGCTGATCATATTATTTCAGGGTTTAAGAAGAAAGGTTGGACTGCATACAGAATCTATGAAGTAGATATGGAAGAGATAAGTGAGGTGCTTAAATAATGGCAAATATTTATCCAATAAAAGAAGATTTATCAGAGGTACCATTTGCAGAACTTAAAGTCTATGAAGCGTTAGAAAAATTAGGAAAGAATTTTTATATCTTTCATTCTGTTCAGTGGCTAAAGAAAACAAAGAAATGGGCCGCTACATGGAAAGAAAATGATTTCTTGATCATTAATAGAAATTTGGGTGCTCTTGTTTTAGAAGTAAAAGGTGGAGACATCGAATATACTGGAACGGTATTTCATCAGATTAATACTCAAACCGAAGAAGTGTCTGTTTTGGATCCTAAAAAGAAAAAGGATCCTTTGTCGCAGGCTATTGATGGTGCATATTATTATAGAGGCGTACTTGAAAAAATAGCAAGGGCAACGGAAACAAGGATGGCATTGGATGATAGATTCCCAGTTGAGGTGGCTGTGTGGTTTCCGGGATGTGAAATTGGGAAAAAAATAAAGAAGTTTCCGTTGGCATACAGGGAAGCTGAGCAAGCAGTACTTGATCTTAATAGTTTTGATAAAGGACCACAGGCAATATACAATGTTTTCGATTTTTATGGTTCAAGAGAAAAGGTAGATATTACAGACGAAGAATTCAATAAAATTCTTGAAGCAATTGCATCAGATTTTGAATTGATAACTGCACCTGCCGTTAAAAAGGATGAGTTGGATCATGCTTTTTTAAAATTAACACAGGAACAGACTGGCCTTTTGGATTATATTTCTGAACAACGTTGTGCTACAATACAGGGCGTTGCCGGGACTGGTAAAACTCTTATTGCAAAAGAGGCAGCTAAGAACTTTGGTGAGGAAGGCAGAAAAGTGTTGTTCCTTTGTTATAATAAGTTCTTGTATGCAGAACTAAAAAAGAAATATCCATATACGAATGTTACGTACTACAATATTCACTCGTTAATTTCGGCATACAGTAATAGCACTGAAGATTTATCAGATGCAGACAAGAGAGCGGAAGTCCTTGAAAGCATTAGTTGGGATGACTTGGATTTTGATGATGTTGTTATTGATGAAGCACAAGATTTCCACGATAGAGAAATTATATATTTCAAGGCATTTGCTGAATTAAAAGAGGGTAGATTTTTTGTATTTTTTGATAAAAATCAGGTTATTCAGACAGACAAAGTGCCTGAGTGGGTGGAAAAATCGGAATGCAGACTTCTACTAACAAAGAATTGTAGAAATACCTATGAGATTGCATTAACAGCATATAACGTGATTGATGTGGAGCTTAATCAAAAAATACAAATGATGAATGGTGAAAAGACAGGTCTTGCTTTTATCAAAGGTGACCCAATGAGTAAATTGGTTAAGCTATTGAGAATGTTGACGGGGGATAAATACGGATATGATTATAGCGATATAGTTATTCTTACGTTGAAGACCGAAGCGGAGTCAATTATGAATAACATTTCAAAGATATCAGGTATACCTATTACTAGAGAGAAAAGCAATTCATCAATTCTGTTTACTACGGCAAAGAAGTTTAAAGGTTTAGAGAGCCGAGTGATTATTATTGTTGATATCGATGAAACTAGTTTTAATGATGAAAAGAAAAAAAGGAACTTTTATGTGGCATGCTCAAGAGCAACTCAATACTTATCACTTATAGTCGAAGGTGATGATCAAAAAATCAAGAGTATTGCGGATGCTATATCGGGACCTAATTTTGCTCCAAAAGGTAAGATCGCGATGAAGACTCAGGCTGCACTTTTGAATTTAAATTAACTATTAAACTATTTGGGGGGCTAATACTGTTACGATGATTGTATAATTTGAATTTTGAGTATTATCGTTAAAAGTGAACCCTACTGGGTTCATCGTTACAAGGTTGTGTTCACTTTTTAATGATAGCCATAGAATATAAGAGTATACTCTTACCCAATATCCGTATACGGTTCGTATCTGTTTGAGTGTAACACTTTGCCTTGTTTTGCATCGATTTGCTATTATATGTACATACTGTCGAATGTTCACTTGACAGACAAATTCTTCATCTGCCATGACACCCCGGTTTTATGATAATGCATACCTTTGCAGACTGGGGCAACACAGGGAAGAATATGGCGGAAAGTATTGAAAATACTACAGTTTCGACTAATAAGGGTCAAATAAGAGGTTATATCAACGATTCTTGAAAATATCAAAATAATATTGAGAATCTCAATGCTACCTTTTTCAGAAAAAGAAGACATTATAGAAATACATATTTACAAATATGTGCGGTTTATGATGAAGCTATGGAAGTAAGTGTATTTTCATCAGAAAGTCAACCATATGAGATCTACGTATCATATGGAAACATGTATGGAATCATTTATAGTAATGCGGAAGATACGTATGCTAAATTTGAAGAAATAAAAAAGTTTTGGAGAATGAATACAAAGAAAACAAAGAACCTGCAGCTGCATTTGTTGAAACTTTTGTTAAAAAGTATCAATTAGAATTGCCTCAGAACATATTCTTTGATACATCGAAATTATTTGATTGATCTTAATTTACGATACAACACCGGAAATCCAAGTAATATTTTTTCTTGTTTTTAATACGCCAAAGGAATATACTAATGTACTAGAGATAGTCTGGAGGTAGTAACAATGATTGCAGATAAAATGGTTAATCTGGTTAATAACAGCTCAGTAATCAGGGCAATGTTTGAGGAAGGAAGAAGACTTGCGGGAATATATGGGGCAGATAAGGTATATGATTTCAGTCTGGGTAATCCTAATGTTCCTGCACCCAAGGAAGTTAATAAGGCAATACATGATATAATTAATGAAGAAGATTCCGTATTTGTCCACGGATATATGAGCAATTCAGGATATGAAGATGTAAGAGAGGCCATAGCAGACTCTCTTAACAGAAGATTCGGGACACATTTTTCTTTTAATAATATAATAATGACGGTAGGTGCAGCAGGTGGTATCAACTCATTCTTTAAGGCGTTTGTCAACCCCGGAGATGAGATAATTGCTTTTGCACCTTATTTTGGTGAATACAGGGCTTATGCGGCTAATGTGGATGCAGAACTTGTTGTAATTCCACCTGATACGGATACTTTCCAGCCTGACCTTGCGGCTTTTGAAAAAGCAATCACACCTAAGACTAAAGTTGTAATTGTTAATACACCTAATAACCCTACAGGTGTTGTATACAGTGAAAAGACAATTACCGAAATGGCAGATATTTTAAGAAAAAAACAGAAGGAATACGGAACAGTCATCGCTCTTTTTTCTGATGAACCATACCGTGAACTTGCTTATGACGGCGTGAAGGTTCCATATCTTACCAAATATTATGAGAATACGGTTGTAGGATATTCTTATAGTAAATCATTATCTCTTCCGGGAGAAAGAATAGGATATCTTGTTATTCCCGATGAATTTGATGACAGTGCTAAAGTAATTACAGCCTGCAATGTAGCAACAAGAGTATTAGGATTTGTTAATGCACCATCTCTTATGCAGAGAGTAATTTTAAGATGTGTTGACGTGGATGTAAGCAGCAACATTGCAGTATATAACAGAAACAGGGAGACTTTGTATAAAGGACTTCGTGACCTTGGGTTTGAATGTATTAAGCCTGAGGGTGCGTTTTATATGTTTGTAAAGACACCTATAGATGATGTGGAATTCAGTAATATGGCTAAGAAATATAACATACTTGTGGTTCCGGGAAGTTCCTTTGCATGTAAAGGCTTCGTAAGAATCGCATATTGCGTATCTTACGATACTGTGGTCAATTCGTTGCCTGAATTTAAGAAACTCGCAGAAGAATTAAAACTAATATAAGAGGAATCCGATAATGAGAGAATGGGAAAAAAATATACGAAAAGTCGAACCTTATGTTCCCGGAGAACAGCCTAAGGATAAGGATATTATTAAATTAAATACCAACGAGAATCCCTATCCTCCGGCACCACATGTAAAAGAAGTTCTTGAAAGCATCAGAACGGAGGATTTCAGAAAATATCCTGATCCTGCGGCAGATATGTTAATATCAGCCATATCAGAAAATTACGGTGTTGATAAAAATATGATTTTTACCGGTGTGGGCTCTGATGATGTACTGTCAATGATATTCCTGACATTTTTTAATTCGGACCGTCCTGTGCTTTTTCCGGATATAACATATTCTTTTTACAGCGTATGGGCAGATGTTTACAGAATTAAATATGAGACACCGCTACTTGATGAGAATTTCAATATAAGGGCAGAAGATTACTATAAGCCTAACGGTGGTGTGGTTATCGCTAATCCGAATGCACCTACGGGAATATACAGAAATCTGGATTTTATAAAGGATATTCTTGAACATAACCGTGATGTAATTGTTGTTGTGGATGAAGCATATATTGATTTTGCGGGACAGTCAGCGGTATCACTTCTTAAAGATTATGACAATCTTATAGTAGTGCAGACTTTTTCAAAATCCAAATCATTGGCAGGTATGAGAATAGGCATGGCATTTGCTAATCCTGAACTTATAAAGGCACTTAATGACGTAAAGTATTCCGTAAATTCTTACACTATGAATATGCCGTCAATACTCCTTGGAACTGCCGCGGCAGAAAGTATGGATTACTATAATAGAACAACAGAGAAAATTATTGAGACAAGAAAACGTTCAGCCGGAAGACTTAAAGCATTGGGTTTTGAGTGCCTTGAATCCGGATCTAACTTTATTTTTGCAAGACATGGCAGGGTAAAAGGAACTGATATATATGATTTTCTCAGGAAAAATAAAGTGTTCGTAAGGCATTTTAATGCTCCACGTATTGAAGATTTCTTAAGAATTTCCATAGGTACCGATGCAGAAATGGACAGATTGTTTGAGCTACTTGAAGGGTATCTTGCAAATTTATAAAAAATTAATAATATATTATATATTTTTAATGGCTTTTTGAAAGCAATACATATATGATTATTATCATATAAATATGCGAGGTGGCAGACAATGTCAGGTAGATTCAGAGACAAGATGGCTAATTTTATGGCAGGAAGATACGGAATGGATGAGTTTGGAAAGTTCATTAATATATTACTTTTTGTAATGATTATTGTATCTTTTTTTGTAAGATTTTTATTCCTTCCGACGTTACTGCTTCTGATATACAGTTATTTCAGAATTTTATCAAGAAATTATCCGGCAAGAAACAGAGAGAACCAGTGGTACCTTAATGCAACGAGAATGTTCAGAAAGAACAGAAGCAGCTATGGTAACGATGCGGGTACGAGACAGAGAGATACGGCACACAGGATATTTAAGTGCCCTAACTGCAGTCAGAAGATAAGAGTACCTAAGGGCAAGGGTAAGATATGTATAAGATGTCCGAAATGCCGTATAGAATTTATTAAGAGAACATAAGTCAGGGTGCGATATGTTTGGATATATTGTTATTCACAAGGATGAACTTAAGGTTAAGGATTACAACAGATATAACAGCTTTTATTGTGGTGTCTGCAGAAGTCTTAGGAATAATTATGGATTACCGGGCCAGATAACACTTAATTATGATATGACATTTCTTGCAATACTTTTATCGGGACTTTATGAAGATGATACTAAGACAGTTATGCGTCATTGTGTCATACATCATGTTAAGAAGCATGGTGAAATCAGTAACGAATATACAGATTATGCGGCGGCAATGAATATATTGCTATCGTATTATAAGCTTAAGGATAACTGGGATGACGATAGGAGCCTTAAGTCCAATATCTGTGCCGGTCTTCTTAAGAAAGCATTTAAGAAGGCTGCCTCAAAGTTTCCAAAACAGGCCGGGATAATAGAAGATTATATAAGTGGACAGAGTGAATGTGAAAAGTCCCATGAAAATAATATAGATACAGTTTCTTCATATACCGGTAAGATGCTTGGCGGTATTTTTGCAATGAAAGATGATATCTGGAAAGAAGATCTTTACAGGATGGGATTTTTCCTTGGCAAATATATCTACATAATGGATGCTTTTGATGATATTGATAAAGACATTAAGAACGAAAGCTATAATCCGTTGATACCAAGACGGAATGATGGCGATTTTAATGAATATTGTAAAAATATTTTAACCATAACTGCGGCAGAGTCTGCAAGAGCATTTGAATGTCTGCCGATTATTGATAATATTGATATTTTGAGAAATATTATGTATGCTGGTATATGGACTAAATATAACATAATAATACAGAAACGGGATAAAGATCCTGACAGAGAGGTATAGAATGACAGATCCGTATTCAGTGCTTGGCATATCAAGAGGTGCAAGTACAGAAGAAATTAAGAAAGCATATAGACAGCTAAGCAGAAAGTATCATCCCGATGCCAATGTTAATAACCCTAATAAGGCTCAGGCAGAGGAGAAATTTAAGCAGGTACAGGAAGCTTATAATCAGATAATCCATGAGAAAGAAAACGGTGGTTCTTCTTATGGCAGTTACAGCGGAAGCTACGGAGGAAGCTATGGTTCAGGTAACAGTTATAACAGTTATAGCAGTTCCGAGGATCAGAGAATAGTTGCGGCAGCTAATCTTGTAAGAAACAGACAGTTCAGGGAAGCAATAATTGTACTTGAGGGTATGACGGAAAGAAGTGCCAGATGGTATTATGTGCATGCCTACGCAAGTGCCGGAGTCGGCAATATGATAGTTGCACAAGAGGATGCAAGGACTGCGGTACAGATGGAACCGGGCAATCAGGAATATATTAACCTTCTTAACCAGCTCCAGAATACAGGTAGCTGGTATACGGGAGCAGGAGCCGGATACGGACAGGACAGTGCCGGAGCGGGCAGCTGTTGTACACAGATGCTTTGCCTTAATCTTTTATGCAACTGCTGTTGTTGCGGCGGAGGATTCTAAGAGTCAGTGATTAGAGCCGGAATCTGACATAATGTGCTTCACTTCCGGCAGCATAATGTAATTTATAGAGAAAATAAGACAGCAGATTTCGTAATTTGGTGTCTTTTTTTGCGATAAATAGTGCTTGCAATAAATTCCTGACATATATAAAATCATTGTAGAAAAAGATACTCAATGGATATAAGAGGCTTGAAATGGTTAAAGAAACAGATTACATATATAACATACCTAAATTTTCAAAGAAATCGTCCCTTGCCAATACCAGGATAATGCTTGACAGAATAGGATTTGATGAAAACAGTAAGAAAATAATACATGTTGCAGGAACTAACGGCAAGGGCTCGGTATGTGCCTATCTTGCGGGGATATTAGGTAAGGCCGGTAAGAAAACCGGACTTTTTACGTCACCGCATCTTGTCAGAATCAATGAGAGAATCGTAATTAACGGAGAAGAAGTTACAGACAGCGTATTTGAGGATTCTTTTAAAAGGATTAAGAAAATATCCGAGGATATGGTAAGGGACGGATTTGACCATCCATCTTTTTTTGAATTTCTTTTCGGAATGGCAATGGATATTTTCAAGAACAGTGATACAGAGTATATTATTCTTGAGACGGGACTGGGGGGAAGACTTGATGCAACCAATGTGATAACACGTCCTGTAATGACAGTTCTTACGTCAATAAGTCTTGACCATACTGAAATATTGGGAGATACCTATGAAAAAATAGCTATGGAAAAGGCCGGCATAATTAAAGAAGGTGTGCCTGTTTTATTTATAAACAGAAGAAAAGATGTAACGGATGTATTTATGGAAAAGGCTAGGGAAAAAAATGCACCGGTGACCATAATAGAACCGGATGATATTAAAGATATTGTAATTAAAGATAAAAATATTGATTTTTGTCTTCATAATAAGTATTATGATAATGAGATTTTTTCAGTACAGACTAAGGCAGAATATCAGGCTGAAAATGCTTCCCTTGCGGCAACGGCGGCAGCAATGCTTTCCATAGACCGCACCTCTGTAAAAGAAGGTCTTTCAAGCGTTGTGTGGATTGGCAGGATGCAGCGGATGGATGATGGTCTTGTGGTCGACGGCGGACATAATGATGACGGTATAGAACATTTTCTTGCCTCGGTCCGTAAAGACGGATGGAAAGGCAGACGAATCCTGCTTTTCTCAGCAGTTAAGGACAAACATTACGCCGGCATGATTGATAAAATCTGTACGTCGGGGCTTTTCCGGGTGATAGTAACGGGAGTTCTTGATGACAAAAGAGGTATAGACACAGATACATTTAAAAAAGTGTTTGATAAGTATGACTGTGTTGATGTAATCCATTGTGCCAATGTTCCTGATGCATACAGAAAATTAATGGAATTATCCGATGAAAACACAATGAAATACGCTGTAGGTTCTTTATACCTTGCAGGTGAAATTTTGAACATAGAATGGAGATAAGTATGATTGACTTTGATGAAGAGATAAGAAAATTCCAGCCAAGTCTTGAAGTTGACGAAGCAGAGGATGCGATCTACCGTAATAATACAACGGACGTTACGGAAGTAATTGATAAAATAATAAGAGAAATAACAGATAAATAGGAGCAGGTTAATGAGATGTTATAAATGTAACAGTGTACTTACTGACAACGATTACTGCCTTAAATGCGGAGCAGATGTATCTGTATATAAGATAGTTGTCAAATCGTCCAATTCCTATTATAATCTCGGTCTTGCAAAAGCACAGGTCAGGGATTTAACAGGAGCGGTATCAGCACTTAAAACCAGTCTTAAAATTAATAAATCCAACATTAAAGCAAGAAATCTCCTGGGCCTTGTATATTTTGAAATCGGAGAAACAGCACTTGCCCTTAAAGAGTGGGTAATAAGCGTTAATCTTAAGCCGGATAAAAATGTTGCAACCGTTTATATTAAGAAAGTTAAGTTCAATCCCAATAAACTTGAACAGCTTAATCAGGCAGCTAAGAAATATAATTACGCTTTGAATAAGCTGCAGGAGGGCAGCGATGATGTTGCTCTTATACAGCTAAAAAAAGTAGTGACACTTAATCCAAGATTTGTAAGAGCACAGCTGCTTCTTGGTCTTTTATATATGAAACATGGAAACATGGATAAAGCTGCAAAGACCATAAAAAAAGCTCTTGAAACAGACAGAACCAATACTCTGGGATTAAGATATATGGACGAGCTTAATAACGAGGGCATAGCTGCTGCATCAAAAAATGATGAGGTATACTATAAGCCTAAGAAAAAAGGATTATCAGGCAATGATGTAATTCTGCCTCCTAATTCCTATAAAGAGCCGTCAAGCGGTATGCTTACCGTTGTCCAGATATTGTTTGGAGTTATTATAGGTGTTGCACTTGTATGGTTCCTTGTAGTACCGTCCAAGGTCCAGAACGCCAAGAAGGAAAGCAATGACACCATAAAACAGTACAGTGAGAGTATGTCAAGCCAGTCTGTCAGAATAACTGACCTTGAAAAACAGTTAAGCGAGGCCAAGGACGAGCTTAAAACCGTTAAAGATGAACTTGCCGGATATGCAGGTGATTCGGGTTCGGTTAATATGTATGCAGGACTTATTGATGCTGTTTCATATTATCTTGATGATGATTTTGACAATGCTATGGTGGAACTTGCTAAGATAGATGTTACCAAACTTCCTACGGACAAGGCTAAATCGCTTTACACATTGCTTGACGAGAACTGCAACAGTGGTGCGGAAACATATCTTAAAGCAGGCTCTAATGCTTATGACAAGTCAGATTACATAACTGCAGTCAAGTATCTTGAATTATCATACAAGTTTAATCCTGAATCGGATGAGGCGATTTATTATCTTGCAATGTCTCATTTCAGGCTTAATGAAAATGACAAAGGTAAGGAATATGCCGATATTTTGAAAAACAAGTTCGGTAATTCTAAGTTTACCGGAGACATAACCAAATATATGGAAGAAAACAATATTACTTAAGAATAAACCACGTTACACGGCGGAGCAGATTATATGCTCCGCTTTATTATTTTTCAGGAGGAGAATATGAATAATTTATGTGTTATAAGGAGAGGCATCCTTATAGTTAATCTGGGTGGTGACCTTGATCATCACGTTACCGAAATGATAAGAGATGAGATAGACAGAAAAATTAACGGTCAGAAGGTACATACAATAACTTTTAATTTCAGAAATGTGAGCTTTATGGACAGTGCAGGAATAGGACTGCTGATGGGAAGATACAGAAAGATAAAAGAAATCGGAGGAGAAATATATGTAAGCAATATAGGACAGGGTGTACAAAGAATATTCAGAATGTCAGGATTATTCAAAATATTAAAAACCAGCAGGGAAATGGATTGCTTTGTTAATGAAGGAGGACAAAATGAACAGATTTAAAATGGAAATGGAAGCATTATCGGAAAATGAAGGATTTGCCAGAGTGTGCGTAGCGGCATTTGTAACAAGACTTGACCCTACATTAGAGGAAATTAATGACGTAAAAACAGCGGTCTCAGAGGCTGTAACCAATTCTGTTATTCACGGTTACGGTGGAAATGGCGGGAAAATAATAATCGAATGTTCTGTTGAGAATAATACAATGGAAGTTATGATAAAAGATTTTGGAAAAGGAATTGCTGATGTTGAAAAGGCAATGGAACCTATGTATACAACCGATGCGCTGCATGAGCGCTCAGGCATGGGATTTACATTTATGGAAGTGTTTATGGATGAACTTCAGGTGGTGTCTGAAAAAGGTGGGGGCACAACCGTGATCATGAAAAAAACATTCGGGAGAATAACGGAGTAATTGGAGGTGTGATTTATGGATCATACCAAAGAACTTATTGCTCTTGCCCATGAAGGGAATAAAGAAGCCAGAGATATGCTTGTAATGCATAATATGGGGCTTGTCTACAGTATTGCAAAGCGTTTTGCCAACAGAGGTTATGAAATGGATGACATTGTTTCCATAGGAACAATAGGATTAATTAAAGCCATTGATAAGTTCGACCTGAATATGGATGTAATGTTATCGACCTACGCCGTGCCTATGATAAGCGGGGAAATCAAAAGATTTATAAGGGATGACGGAATAATCAAAATATCACGCTCCATAAAAGAGAACGGCTGGAAAATCAATCAGGCAAAAGATTATCTGTCACAAAAACTTAAAAGAGAGGTAACCATTGAAGAGATTTCCAAAGAAACGGGGATCTGCACGGAGGATATTGTTGTAGCGATGGAAGCATCAAAAGATGTTGAATCAATTTACCAGACAATTTACCAAAGCGACGGTAATCAGATATATGTGGTTGATAAACTTGCCGCATCAGCCAAAGAAAGTGACCATGATAAAATTATGAATCATGTCATGCTTGAAGAAACCATGAATATTTTGGAAGAAGATGAGAAAACTATTATAGAAATGAGATATTTTCAGGAAAAGACCCAGTCGGAGGTTGCAAAAATACTGGGAATATCCCAGGTTCAGGTATCACGCATGGAGAAAAAAATTTTGCTCAGGATGCGTAAAAATATGGAGGTATAAATGGACAAGGTCTATATCAGTTTTCAAAAAAGCAGTGAAGTAAGCAGCAGGAAAATAACGATTGGAGACATTGCATCTGTATATTGTAAAGATAATTCCATACAGGCAAAAATAAAGTCTTTACCCATAATAAGCGTACCTGAAACAGAAAGCAGAAGATATGTGGTAACAGCAATAAAAGTGTTTTCTGTAATTGAAGAAAACGTAAATGGGACAGAGTTAATTAACCTTGGCGAACCGGAGTTTGTTGTGTCTTACAAAAAGGAAAAAAAGCAGAACAAGGTAACTGATTTCCTGAAAGTTATACTTGCTTCCGTTGTTATATTCTGCGGAAGTGCTTTTGCAATCATGGCTTATGACAATGATGTGGACATTAATGGTATATTTGAGACAATGAGTAAATGGGTTACGGGGGACAATAAAGCCGTGTTTTTGCAGCAGGTGATGTATTCACTGGGACTTTTTCTGGGAATTATGATTTTTTATAACAGAATCGGAAAAAGAAAGTCTGTGAAAGATCCAACCCCTCTTGATATACAGATGAGACTATATGAAGATGATATAAACACCACCATAATAAATAACAGCGAAAGAGAGGAAAAAGCAGATGATGTGGAATGAATTTTTGCTGATTGTCCTTTTTTCACTGGGAGCAGGATTTGTGACTTCCTGCGGATATTTTGCGTTATTTATGACCGTTGGGGTTATTAGCAGAATAGTACAGTTTACCCATACGGCAGGCAGAGAAAGGTTTTACGAGAACCTTGTTATAACCGGGGTTACGGTAGGAAATGCATTTTTTACATTTACTCCGTATGAATTTCTTCCGTCGGCAGTATGGGTGGTATTTTCTGTATTTGCCGGTATGTATACGGGATGTTTTCTTATTTCACTTGCGGAAGCGGTAAAAGGGATACCTGTTTTTTCAAGAAGAGCAAGGCTTAGGACAGGTTTTGTAATTATTTTGTTTTTTTTAGCCCTTGGAAAAGGATTGGGGGCTTTATTTTATTTCAGTTCTTAAGTATAATATCCGTAAGGAGAAGATTACTTATGGATGATATGAGAGCATTTTTTAATCTGATAGATGATTTTGCCATTGTAGTGGTGGATTATAACAACGGCAACATTATTTATATGAATGATGAAGCAAGACAAAAAGTACTTGTTAATCTGAAAGCCATGAATTTTTTCAGAAACAGGAATGAATTGCAGAAAGTTATCGGCAATAAGAAAAAGGTCAGGTTCAGAATGACCTGTAACGGTGAAAATAATCTTACAGGTGTTTTCTATAGGATGAATTTTGAAAATGAGGATGCGGTTATAGCATACTTTGACAAAAATGTCTCACCGGATGCGGATTCTGATACAACGATTATTCTTGATGGCTTTTACAGGCAGTATTATTCCGTATTTATGGTAAACGGTAATACAGGAAAATATAATATATTGTATTCCAACGGTACGCTTACGAAGTATTCCGAAAGCTTTAGCGATTATACGGAACTTATAAGAGATTACTGCAATAATTATGTATGCGGGAAAGACCGGGTTAAAGTAAGAAGAGAATCGGATATTAACAATATAATAAGACGAATTAACGAAAGCGGACCATATCAGGTCAACTATCAGATGAATGACGGAGAATGGAGAGGTTTGAAATTTATGCCCGTTAAAGACGAGTATAATGATAATCTTTTTATGGCAGGCGTTGTTATATTTGATAAAGAGATGCAGAATTACCAGCGTGTGAAGAATCTTCAGGAGACAATTTCAGGATTGACAGAGACATATCAGATGATATGCAGGGTTAATCTTGACAATGGTAAGAAAGAGGTACTGCTCAATAACGAAGATGGTACGGATGGTCTCTACATAACACAGTTTATTAATGAAAATTATTCAATATATGGCAAAGTATATGTTGACCCGTCATTCAGAAGTGAACTTCATTCCACAATAACCCATAAAGCGGTTAAGGAATATTTTAAATATAATGATGATATAATAACCAAATATTTTAAGGAAATCAACGGCAAATGGATTGAAATTAAAGTAGCCAAAGATGCTAATTATACAGAAGACAGCCCATACGTTGTATATGCGGTCAAAGAATGTACGGATAAAATCGAATCAGAGAACCGTGGTATAGTAAGTGAGACTGCATTATCCAAAGTATTTATTGCAGCATTGATTATTGATACCGAAAAGGATGAATACGAGTCCGTATATAAAGTTGAACATATAAAAGGAATTGCCAGAAAAGGTTCATTCGGGAATCTTATGGACAATTTCAGGACAATTATCAATAAAGACGATTATGATGAATTTGAAAACACATTAAAAAAAGCCGGCAGTATGTACAGCGGATTTGCTGAATGTGAATTTCAGGCAATAGACGAGGACAGTAATGAACATTTCTATGATGGAATGGCAACCAATATCCATCTTCCGGGCGGAGACAGGCTTTTACTGCTTATAATGGATAATGATGAACGTGTTGCTAACAGGACAAACCTTATTTCCTTAAATAAAGAATACGATATGACGAGGACTGTCCTTTATACATTAGGTGATGCGTATTTCGGTATGTATTATTTTGATTTTACGGCAGGAACAATCAAAACACTCCGTCTGCCGGTTGACCTTTGCGATATTTTTGAAAGGACGCAGAGAATAGAGGAATTTACTGATGAATACGTTTCAAGAATTGTCCATCCTGATGATGAGATGAATATACGCAGATGTAATTCAAGGGAATATCTCGATGAAATGATGGCAAATGGTAAAGATGAGATATATTGCGAATACAGAAGACTTGTTGATAATGAATATAAATGGGTACGTCTTGATATAAAAATTACTAAATTCTGTGACGGGCATACGATGGAAGCCGTCTATGCCTTAAAAGATATCCATGAAGAAAGGGATATGGAATTAAAAAGAAATAAGCAGCTTGTGGAGGCAACAGATGCTGCCAACAGAGCTAATAAAGCAAAAAGTAATTTCCTTTCAAATATGTCCCATGATATAAGAACTCCTCTCAATGCAATTATCGGCATGACCGATATGGCAATTAATCATATAGAAAACAGACAGCGTGTATACAGTAATCTTATGAAAATAAAGAGTTCCGGTAGGATTCTCTTATACCTGGTAAATAACATACTTGATATGTCATATATAGAAAGTGGTAAGGTTGTAGTGAATGAAAGTCCGTTGTCCCTTGCAGATTTATTTCATAGTGTGGCTACCATGGTTCAGGGACAGATTAAGGAAAAACATCTTAAATTTAAGGTATACGCAAAAAATGTAAAAAATGAGATAGTGCTTTCCGATAAGTCTACCCTTAATAAGATAATAATTAATCTTCTGGGTAATTCGATAAAATATACAAAAGAATATGGACTTGTATCGTTAAGCATTGAAGAACAGCCTACAGAAATAACTGATCTTTCAAATTATATAATAAAAATATCGGACACCGGAATCGGTATGTCAGAAGATTTCGTTAAAAGGATGTTTGAGCCTTTTGAAAGAGCCAAGGACACAACTATAAGCGGTGTTGAAGGTACAGGGCTTGGAATGTCAATTACCAAACAGCTGATTGAAATTGTTGGTGGAAATATAGATGTTAAAAGTGAACTTAATGTAGGTTCCGAATTTACTGTAACCATTCCGCTTAAACATACAGAAGCAGATGACGAAGATACGACGGAATATAATATTGAAGATTATAAGGTGTTCTATATTGAAAGTGACGAAAATAACACATATAACGAGGTAAAGGAATATATAGGAACCAAGGGCCATAAGGAAGTTGTAGTGGTTACATCGTATGATATGGAAGAAGATATTCCTAAATTTGAAAAACTTGGTGTTAAAAAAATTATATCTGAACCTGTATTTAATTCGGATTTAAGGAAACTTCTTTCTGACAAGAAGAATAAGGCAAGGCTTAAAAAGGACAAAAACATATTTAAAGGCAGAAAGATACTTATTGTTGAAGACAATGAGATTAATATTGATATCATAAGTGATTACCTTGATGATGTTGAGATAAAATATGACAGTGTCAGAAATGGGCTTGATGCCTATAACAGAATTAAACAGAACCATAGCTATGATTGTGTTCTTATGGACATTAAGATGCCTGTGATGGATGGATACGAAGCAACAAGAAAGATAAGAGCACTTGACGATGATTATGTAAGAAAACTTCCTATTATTGCTATGACTGCCAATGCTTTTGCAGAAGATGTACAGAAATCAAAAGAGGCCGGAATGAACGACCATATAACCAAACCTGTTAATCTGGAATTATTTTATTCCGTTATAAAAAAACATATGATAGGAGAAGAGTGATGCAAGACTGGAAAAAAGAACTTATGAATTTTAATGTGGATGTAAACGGCTCTATTGAGCGGTTTTCGGGACGTGAGGACAGGTACGTAAAGTATCTTAAAAGATTCGGAGAGGATACTAATTTTGAAGATATGAAATATGCCGTTGAGAAAGGAGATGTGCAGGCAGCTTTTGGAGCCTGCCATACGTTAAAAGGACTTACAGGTAATTTAGGCTTTGACGGACTTACAGGTACGGTATGCGAAGTATGTGAAATTCTCCGTGCGGGAAGCCTTGAAGGTGTTAAAGAAAAAATAGAGACAGTTAATGACAATTATTTTAATATAATAAATGTAATTAAAACCTTGTTATAAAGGCATGTTTTATGTTATCATAGGTGCTATAGAAGAAGGATATTTAAGGGTACGTGTAGTATGAAAAAAAACATAAGAATAATAGTGGCAGATGATAACTCGTTGGTCAGGGAAATGTTAGTGGACGGAATTGCAGACCAGAAGGACTTTGAGATACTTGCAACCGCATCTAACGGCAGGGAGACAATAGAGTTAATTAAAGAGCATGAGCCGGATGTTGTGCTTCTGGATCTTGTTATGCCTATAGTGGACGGGCTTGGCGTTATGGAGGCCGTAAGAGAGGATAATAATGGTAAAGTACCATATTTTATAATTGTGTCGGCAGCAGGCAAGGAAGACATAGTAACGCAGGCACTTGATTCGGGAGCGTCATATTTCTTTATGAAGCCCTTTGACGAAGGCGCATTAATCAGAAGAATCAGACGGTTATGTGACTCTGAACCTAAGAAAAGTATTGCAGAGTCTTCATATATGCAGAATGATACTTCATATAGTGTTGAGAATGAGACCTCATCACTGATACGTAAACTTGGAATGCCTGCCAAGATGATAGGTTACAAGTATGCTATAGATGCTATAATGATCACATTGGAGGAACCGGATGCGATAGTTTCCATAACCAAGGATATTTATCCTAAGATAGGGGAACGTTACGGAACATCTCCTACCAATGTTGAACGTAATATAAGATACGGCATAGAGACAGCGTGGTCTAAGAGAGACAGCGTAATGAAGACCCGCGAAGGTAAAGAAATCTTTGGTTCATGTACCAAGAGGCCTACTAATTCCGAATTTATTAATTCCTGTTCCGAATGGTTAAAATTTCATAAGTCCAGACGATAACCGGATATAAGTCTGTCCGGCTGAAATAAAAGGGGTGTATAACATACACCCTTTTTTTACAATACTAATTATAATCAAACATGAAAAAACAAATATAAAGGAGAATTATTATGATAAAGACAACATTAAAAATCGACGGAATGATGTGCGGTATGTGTGAGAGCCATATCAACACAGCAATAAGAAATAATTTTAAAGTAAAGAAAGTAAACTCATCACATTCGGCAGGTGAGACAGAAATTATTTCAGATGAGCCTCTTGATGAAGACAGGATTAAAAGTGTAATAGGAGAAACCGGATATACTCTTAAGGGCATATCGTCAGAAGAATACGAAAAGAAAAAATTTACGCTTTTCGGAAGGAATAACTGATATATGAAGCAATATAACATAAAAGGAATGAGCTGCGCCGCCTGTAGTGCCAGGGTGGAAAAGGCGGTATCAAAGGTGTCAGGCGTAACATCGTGTTCAGTTAATCTGCTGACAAATTCCATGAGTGTTGAAGGCAGTGCAGCAGATAACGATATTATTAAAGCTGTTAAAAATGCAGGTTATGGGGCCTCATCCATAAAAAATAAAGAAAAAGCAGAGGATACCTCCACGGAATCACCTATCAGACCTATGAGGACAAGATTCATCACATCACTTGTTTTCTTATTGATACTTATGTATTTTTCAATGGGCCATATGATGTGGAGCTTCCCACTTCCTAAGTTCTATGATGGAAACCATATAGCCATGGGACTTACCCAGTTACTCCTTACTGTTATTATAATGGTAATTAATCAGAAGTTCTTTATATCAGGCTATAAAAGCCTTATACACGGTGCTCCTAATATGGATACCCTTGTTGCTCTCGGAGCTACGGCAGCTTTCGGTTACAGTACTTTTGCACTTTTTGCCATGACTAAAGCACAGGTTGCAGGTGATATGGAACTTGTGGAAAAGTATATGATGGAATTTTACTTTGAATCAGCCGCAATGATTCTTACACTGATTACCCTCGGAAAAATGCTTGAGGCATATTCAAAAGGCAAAACGACGGATGCCTTAAAAGGATTGATGGAGTTAGCTCCTAAATCGGCCAATATCATAAGAGACGGCAAAGAAGTTAATGTACCGGTTGAGGAAGTCGTAAAAGGCGACATATTTATCGTAAGACCGGGAGAAAGTATTCCTGTAGATGGTGCTGTAATTGACGGACACAGTGCAGTCAATGAATCTTCATTGACGGGAGAAAGTATTCCTGTAGATAAAGAGCCGGATGACAAAGTATCTGCTGCAACCATTAACCAGTCGGGCATTATAACCTGTAAAGCATTAAGGGTAGGCGAAGATACAGCACTTTCAAAGATTATTAAAATGGTAAGTGACGCTTCGGCGACCAAACCTCATATAGCAAGAATAGCCGATAAGGTATCGGGTATATTTGTTCCCACGGTAATAGCAATAGCGGCCGTAACAATAATTGTGTGGCTCTTAATAGGTAAGAGTGCCGGATTTGCCATTGCAAGAGGAATATCGGTACTTGTAATAAGCTGTCCATGTGCTCTGGGACTTGCAACACCTGTTGCTATTATGGTAGGCAACGGAAAAGGTGCCAGAAACGGTATTTTGTTTAAAAACGCTGCCGCCATTGAAGAAACAGGAAAACTTAAGATTGTTGCTCTTGATAAGACAGGAACAATAACAGAAGGCAAGCCTGTTGTAACAGGCATCTATCCTGCAAAGGACATAACGGAAGAGGAACTTCTGCACATAGCGGGTTCCCTTGAGTACAATAGTGAGCATCCTTTGGCAGGTGCGGTTAATCAGGAGATTGAAAAACGTAAAATAACCATAAGTCCGGTCAAAAACTTTAATGCACTCCCGGGAAATGGCCTTTTGGGAGAAATAGACGGTGTAATCGTTATGGGCGGAAATTACAGATTCATTTCAGGGCATACTGCCGATAAGGAGGAATTAAAAAATATTTCCGATAAAGTATCAAATGAAGGAAAGACACCGCTTATTTTTGCAAAAGATAACCATTATATAGGAACCATCGCTGTTGCTGATACAATAAAAGAGGACAGCCATAAGGCAGTAAGCGAACTTAAGAAAATGGGTATCCATGTGGTAATGCTTACAGGCGATAATGAAAAGACAGCGGCAATTATCGGCAAAGAAGCCGGAGTTGACGAAGTAATAGCCGGAGTTCTTCCGGACGGTAAAGAAAATGTTATCAGGGAACTTATGAAAAAAGGCAGAACTGCGATGGTTGGTGACGGAATTAATGATGCGCCTGCCCTTACGAGAGCCGATACCGGTATCGCAATCGGTGCAGGAACCGATATAGCAATAGACGCAGCAGATGTTGTACTTATGAAGAGCAGGCTTACGGATGTTGCAGCATCAATAAGACTTAGTAAATCAACCTTAAGAAATATACACGAAAATCTTTTCTGGGCATTTTTCTATAATACCATAGGAATTCCTCTGGCAGCAGGTGCTTTTGTAGGACTTGGACTTACTTTGAATCCTATGTTCGGGGCGGCAGCCATGAGCCTTAGCAGCTTTTGTGTTGTAACCAATGCATTAAGGCTTAACCTTGCGGATATTTACGGAAAACGTAAAAAAACTGAATAATTATATTCTTTTCATTGCATAATATCCATAAAAAGGAGGTTGCAATGGATAAGGAAGCAAAAAAAAGATATAACGAATATGTGGAGACAGTTACACCGACTCATAATCTTTTAAGCCAGATGTTAAGAGCTTTTTTAACAGGCGGCATAATATGTACAATGGGTCAGGGCCTAAGGAATGTCTTCACATATTTTTTTGATATGGATAAGGTAACATCATCAACATGGGTATCCATAACTTTAATTTTCATTTCGGTAGCATTGACGGCATTTGGAATATATCCCAAAATAACGAAATACGGTGGGGCAGGTTCACTTGTGCCAATTACGGGTTTTGCCAATTCCGTAGCCGCACCCGCCATAGAATTTAAGAAAGAAGGGCAGGTATTCGGAATAGGCTGCCAGATATTTAAAATTGCCGGACCGGTTGTATTATACGGTGTATTGTCCTCATGGATTCTTGGCCTTATATACTGGATTGTAAAGATGATTAATGGATAAATATGAGTTGAAAAAATATATAAGGCACATTATAATGAATGGACTGACTTTAAGGGAAAAAGATTATGAAAAAGAACAATAAATTTTTTAAGTACGTATCACAGAATATTTTTGCAATGATTGGTATGTCCTGTTACATCATTGCGGACACATTTTTTATATCAAGAGCAGAGGGAACTGACGGAATAACAGTTTTAAACCTTGCACTTCCGCTATATGGGATTATATTCGCAATCGCTGCCATGATTGGAATAGGTTCGGCAACAAGGTATGCAATAGCAAGGGAACGAAAAGACAAGGACGAGAACAGATATTTCTGTAATGCTGTAGTTTTTGAAATTTTGATTGGACTTATATTCATGACCGCAGGTGTATTTTTTACCGATAAAGTAATGGCAGTAATGGGTGCAGACAAGGAAATAATTGAACTTGGAAGAGGCTATAACAGAATTTTTCTGGCATTTGCACCGGCTTTTATGGTTAATTATACCTTTACGGGGTTTGTCAGGAATGACAATGATTTAAAACTTGTTATGATTGCCACGCTTACAAGCTGTGTATCCAATATTATACTTGATTATGTATTTATGTTTCCAATGGGGATGGGCATGAACGGTGCGGCACTTGCAACATCTTTATCGCCTATCATAAGTATACTGATCTGTTCAATCCATTTCTTAAAAAAAGTAAACAGAATAAAATTTATTCCTTCATTGCCAAGTATAAAGCTGTTATTCAAATCCTGCCAGCTTGGAGTTGCATCCTTTGTGGCAGAGATTTCTTCAGCGGTTACAACAACTGTTTTTAACTTTATCCTGCTTAGGATAGCAGGCAATACAGGGGTTGCTGCTTATGGTCTTATTGCCAATCTTGCCCTTGTAGGTGCAGCTATTTTTAACGGTATTGCACAGGGAACACAGCCTCTTGTAAGTGAATCTTTTGGCAGGGGTAATGATAAGGAAGTTGCCTCGTACCTGAAGAAAGCTGTAATTACATCTTTGGCATTTGCACTTATAATTGTAGGAATTATATACGGATTTACGGATTACTGTGTGGCTCTTTTCAACAGTGAACATTCTGTTGAACTTGCAAGTCTTGCTTATCCGGGAATGAGAATATATTTTATCGGATTTATTTTTGCCTCATTAAATATTGTATGCGCGGCATTTTTCGGGGCCACGGAACAGGCTGGCAGGACTTTTTTAATATCCATAATGAGAGGATTTGTCATGAATGTGATAAGCTCATTGGTTCTTTCATCAATATTTGGTATAACGGGAGTATGGCTTGCATTCCCAGTTGCAGAATTTGTAACAGGCGTTGTAACTGCCTTGCTTCTCAGAAAATATTTTCAAAACAACAGGAGAGAAAACCATGAATGAAATAGAAGCCCACTACAATAAATTCAACGAAGAGAAAAGACTGGATTCCCGTCACGGCAGGGTAGAATATATAACTTCCATGAAGTATATACATAAATATATACCTGAATGTGATAATCCGGCAGACATCAATATCCTGGATATAGGTGCGGGTACAGGTAGGTATTCAGTACCACTTTCAGAGGAAGGATATACAGTGACAGCGATAGAGCTTGTGAGACATAATCTTGGTCTTTTAAAAGCAAAAAACAGTAATGTAATCGCTAAACAGGGCAATGCACTTAATCTCAAGAAATATCCTGAAAATTACTATGATGTGGTTCTTTTATTTGGACCGATGTACCATCTTTTTACTTTTGAAGATAAGTTAAAAGCTCTTAATGAAGCAAAAAGAGTATGTAAAAAAGGCGGAACCATCCTTGTGGCATACATAATGAATGAATATGGTGTAATAACATACGGTTTTAAGAAGCAACATATCCTTGAAAGCATTAAAGAGGGAAAACTGACAGAGGATTTCCAGATACTTTCAGAAGAAAAAGATTTATATGATTATATGAGGCTTGAGGCTATTAATAGTCTTAATGAAGCTGCGGGACTTGAAAGAATACAGATAATTACCCCAGACGGCGCAGCTGATTTCATGCGACAGGAGCTTAACAGACTGACGGAGGAAGAATTTGAAATGTTTATAAAATATCATCTTTCAATATGCGAACGTCAGGATATCCTTGGAGCTTCGGCACACACCCTTGATATACTCAGGGCGTAATTGGAAGCTTTGTTGCGTCCAGATTTGGTTGGGAATCTCTACCTAAAAGGCGAAAATCGGCCGAAAAAGGTAGAGAATCCCAGACTCGCTTGCCCTGCAACCTTGAAGACCCATCCAGAAATAGTGCATTTTTCGATTAGAGTTTGTTGTTTACATATAGAAAGAAAATTAAAAAAATGTCAAAGGAAAAAAGAAAAGCAGCTTAAAGATATATGGGGATATCTTTCACCAAGGATTGAATATCTGAAAGACATTCCTAAAAATATTTTTGATAAAGGTATTTCTGCAATATCTTATACAGAAGAATTTAAAGAAGAATTTGATAAAAATCCAAAGGATACATTAAAGCATATTATTGATAAGCTGAACTCCGAATTGAATTCCATATTACATGAGTATGATTATAATTAAGCTCGCCCCGGATTTTGACAAATCAACATTAAATCCGAACTTAGATGAGTCTAAAATATGGTTTGATGAAATGGCTGAGCAATTATATAATTCAAAGCTTGAAGTTGAGAAAATAAACTTAGAAAAAGGGGATACCCCAAATCCGGAAATCAAAGAGATGGATGAACACTTTACTGCAATGACAGGACTTGAAATGGATAGCAATAGAGGTTTTAAATTTGTATTAACTGAAGACGGCAATTACGATATTGAAAAAACTTCTTTACACGGATATGATTCAGTATATCAGTATACAAGTGTTTGGGACGATTTACTTGAGACAAGAAAAACAGTCATGAATTTTATGAGTCCTAAAAATTTAAAAGCAGAATTTGATGAAAAAGATATTGCCAGTCTACTTAGAACATTCGAAAGAAATCTTAGCGTTGACAGGTAATTTATCAAATGTTAGGTATTTACTTCAATCGCTTTTCTTAATTGCTGCTGAGCCGGATTCAAAGAAAATTCCGGGGAAATAATATACAAATCGCAATCAGCTTCAGCCATTGCAAAACCTGATTTTTTTAGCAACCATATACTTATTTATCTTGGATAATATTTGCCTTCTTAACCTTTTTAATGGTTCCGTCAGGATATTTAATTGACATATTGTCAAGGTGTGCTCCGATTCCTGCCTTAATGCTGTTAATATAATCCCATCTTAATCTTCCTTGTTCTTCTTTTTCTTCTTCAGTGAGCCCTGTTTCTTTGGATTTATGATATAATTCATTAATTCTTGCTATTTTTTCTTCCATTGTCATAGTAATAATCTCCAATCTTCCTTGTGATAGGTATTTTACCACATTCGTGAATTAACATACAGTATTTTATTTAATTTTTACTAAAATATAGGGAGAAATATATTGGAACTCATTTGTAGTACTATTTTGATATACACAAAAGAAAAAGGCACTAATTAATATTCAGAAGGCGGGTATAATGGCAAAGGCAGGAAGAGGACAGACAAGGCAGGATTCCAAGCGTAGAGTATTAAGACCGGGAGAAAGCGTAAGGGCAGATGAAAAATATCAGTATAAGTACCATATTGATGGAAAACCACATTTTGTATACAGTTGGAAACAGGAGCCTACGGACAAACTTCCAAATGGCAAAAAGCCATGCCTTTCCCTTCGTGAGTTGGAAAAACAGGTAAATACAGATTTGGATTTGCTTGTAAATATCGTGGACGGACAGATGACAGTCTGTGAACTTGTAGACAGATATTTGAAAACAAAGACCGGAGTAAGGCAAAGCACGAAACAGGGATATGTTACAGTACAGGGATTGCTTGAGAAGGAAACATTTGGCAAAAAGACGATACGAAGTGTGAAAACTTCCGATGCAAAGCTGTTTCTTATCAAACTGCAACAGGAAGATGGAAAGTGCTACAGTTCCATTCATACCATCCGGGGAGTGTTGCACCCGGCCTTTCAGATGGCGGTGGATGATGACATTCTGGTAAAGAATCCATTCGGATTTCAGCTTGCCGGAGTATTGGTAAATGATGCAGTTACAAGAGAGGCAATCACAAAAGACCAGATGAGAAAGTTCCTAAAGTTTGTGCATGACGATGTGGTGTATTGCAAATACTATGAAGTGGTGTACATACTTTTTCATACGGGAATGCGAATATCAGAATTTTGTGGACTGACGCTAAAGGATATTGATTTGGAGAACAGAACCGTGAATATCGACCACCAGTTGCAGAGAACATCAGATATGCGGTATATCATAGAAACCACAAAGACAGATGCCGGAACAAGAGTATTGCCGATTACAGAGGATGTGGCACAGATGTTTCAGGCAATCATCGAGGACAGAAATGCACCGAAAGTGGAGAAAACCATAGATGGATATAGTGGATTTCTATTTTACGATGATAATGGAATGCCACTTGTGGCAATGCACTGGCAACATCGTTTCAATCATATGGTTGGAAGGTACAATGATATCTACCGTGTGCAGTTGCCAAATATCACGCCTCATGTATGCCGACATATCTATTGTTCTAATATGGAAAAATCGGGAATGAATCCTAAGACGTTGCAGTATCTCATGGGGCATTAGGATATTAGCGTCACTATGAATGTGTACACGCATATCGGATTCGATGACGCTGAGGAAGAATTAAAGCGGATGGAAGAGTTTAGGAAAGCACAGGCAGAGGTTGAAAAGAAAAACGATGCAAAAGCGGTATCGCAGAAAATGTTTAAAGTAATTTAAAATGGAAGATAGGTAACGCTCTGGTTTAGGCTGGAGTGTTATTTTTCTGTGGAAAAGAAGTGAAAAAGACGATATAATAATTAAAAATGGAGGTGAATGCTTTGAGTGAACATAGATATGAAGGTACATGGAAATTGCCTGATATTGAGCGCGAACAGGAAGGAATTCTTTTTATTGATTCTGAAAAAGGAATTATTCGTTTGAAATTGTTTGTTATGGGTGAAAATGGTTGGGGATTTGCACACAAACTTAAAACAGTTTGTCCGATTATTACTGGAAATCTTATAGGGAATAATAAAATTACATTAGTTGATAACATGGTTATTAACCGGCATGAATATTTAGGTGCATATACAGAAGTGATTGTTCAGGTTACATGGGCATTTTGGGGTATTCATTATTTATCTAAGGATGAAATAAAATACAATAAATATTCTGTTGACATGGATGGAATATTGAATTGGTGTAATTTATGTAAATTTGATACTGACAATTTAAATGATTATAAATGGGTGCAATCTGAAAAAATAAAAGTTAAGATAAAAGATAATCTTTTGGTTAATTTTATTCCTGTATGCAAAGGCGGAAAAGGAACTGCTATGATTGAAAAACAACTTCAGCTAGAACAGTACATCGAAATTGTTTTTGAATATACTAAACCAATATACTTAGAAGAATTTATAGAAGATCTTAAAACCCTAGAAATGTTTATAACTGTAGGGTCAGGTGCTATTCCTCTACGACGTAATTTATATTATTATGATGATAGAAATAAAATGTTTCCTGAAGTAAGCAATATTATTAAGCCAAGAGAAATATATATGGGTGAAAAGCAATATTCAGATGGCTATGAAACACATAGTTTTAACATGCTTTTTGGATTGAATGATATTGTTAGTGGAAATCAATTACCGATAAGCAGATGGAATGAAATTGAAGAAAAAATAAAACCAGCAATTAATCTGTACTTTTCAATTGTTAAATATGATGATATGCCAATTGAGATGAAATATTTGAATATAGTGCAGGCATTGGAAACTTATCATGCAAGATTTAAATATAATGATTTGAAAAAGTATAAGAAACATGTTTTACAATTGTTTAGATGTAAGACCATAGATGATATTGATGAAAAACAAAGAAATGCATATTTTGATGTTACGCAGTCAGACGAAAATATTACATATATAATATTAAAAAGTAGATTGGTAGATTTGATGAATGATGATTTTAGGACTCCGATAACCCCAGTTTATACCAATGGTAAAATAATTGAATTATACGATTTTATTGAAAAAGTTGTAGATACTAGACATTACTACACACATTATGGAAAAGCAAAGGAAGAAAAAGCTTTTAAGGGGATAGATATGGAATATGCGATAATGGTATTAATGCACATATTTGAGTATCATCTGTTAATAGAGCTAGGATTACGTAATACGGGAGCAGTTGGAAAACTATATGATAGACATCGAAAATTGAATTATTGGTATACACAGAGGTGCTGTAAGGATGACGAATAAAAATCTTAGTAGTAACTCTTTCACTTTTACTACCAACTTTACTACTAACAGCCCGCAATAACTTGCTCCATCTTGCTCTATTTTGCCAGGAGTTCAGCAAAATACACATTTTACAAATCCCTAGAAAACCTTGCAAAAACAGGGCGCTTCGGGGCAAAACAAGGAGAAACAAAACAATGATAAAAATATTATTCATCTGCCACGGCACTCCAGTTTTACTATAATGCAGGGCTTTGCAAAGTGGGGCAGAGTAGGGCATAATAGGGCGGAAATCCTTGGGATTACTATACGGTTTAGACTACTAAGGCTCATGGACGGAATCGGAATAAAGGCAAAGGTGTTGGGAGGATTCTTTAGTAGTAAGGGACTACTTACAGGCAATGTAGTAGAGATTGTACCGATGAAAAATCGAAAAAATATAAAAACTATTGCAATTTTTCTGAGTTTTGAATACACTATATGTAACAGAGTTGCCCGAGGTCTTTTGGACATTGGGGACCAAGCTGAGTTATGTGCTCAGCTTTTTTACATTGAACACTTTGAAAAGTCAATGGTTTATGCAAAGACAATTGGTAAAAAATCTAGTGATAATGAATCCACAGTAAATAAAATATAAATGTTAAAAGCCACAATTATTGGTATGATGTTTGCCAAGATTGTGGCTTTTCATGTTTTAACTCTTTTATAAGTACTGTTACTTATAGTCCGTAGACTCATAAGTAACAGTATGAGAAAATTTTGAAAGGAGGACAAAATGTATGATAACCGATAAAGTTGGAAATCGAATTAAGGAACTTCGTAAGATAGAAGGCATTAGTCAAGAAAAATTAGCGCTTAAGGCAGAGCTGGATAGGACATATGTTGCAGGAGTTGAAAGTGGTAAAAGAAATCTTTCTATAAAAAGTTTGGAAAAGATTTTGAATGCACTAGATATTTCTTTTGAAGAATTTTTTGAAAATATGTAATGTTGACTATAAGTAACAAAAGCATTATAATTAAGGAGGTTACTATGGATAGCAGAGATGAAAGATTAATAGAGATTATTTTAAGATATAGAGAAGAGTTACAAAGAAAAATTAGGGAAAGAAAAGTTGAAATGGAATCGGATAATAACGAGCATTATATGTTATATAATGCACTAGGTTTAACTAGTGCAGAAGGATATCAAATTGATTTTCAACAAAATGTTGGTAGGTTTCTATATAAATATGCTGGCTCATTGATAGAGGAACTTGCAATAAAGTGTTTTAAATTGGCACATCCAGAGGCACAAGAAAAAGTTAAGTTGCCTAATACAATTGATCAAAGTCCTAAAACAGTTGAAATTGACTGTTTGATTGGAAATAGAGCTATTGAGTTGAAATGGAAAGATGCTACTACAGATGGAGACCATATAAAAAAAGAACACAAACGTGTTCGAATTATTCGTGAAGCTGGATATGTCCCTATTAGAATAATGTTTTTTGAACCTAATCGTGAGCAAGCTATTCGTATACAGGCAAGATTAAAAGACTTGTATAATGATTTGGGTGGTGAGTATTATTCTGGAGAAGAAGCTTGGGAGTACTTAAAAAATGATACAGGAATAGATTTAAAATCAATATTAGAAAGAAATGGAAAGTGATTAAATGGAATTTAATAACGCATATTGCGGAGACTGTTATGAATTGTTAGGACATATAGAACCGGAAACAATAGATGCAATCTATATGGATCCGCCCTTTTTTACACAAGAAACACAGACTTTATCTAATAAAGATGGTGTTGAGTATTCGTTTGCGGATTCATGGAAAAACATGAATGAATATATTGAATATATTAAGGTGCGTCTGCAAGAATGTAAAAGAGTGTTGAAAAAAACAGGAAGTATATTTGTTCACTGTGACAGAAATGCATCACATTATTTGAAAATAGTGTTAGATGAAATCTTTGGCGTTGCCAATTTTCAAAGTGAAATTATATGGTCGTATAAAAGGTGGTCAAATTCTAAAAAGGGATTGTTGAATAATCATCAGAGCATTTTCTTTTATAGTAAAACTAAAGATTTTAAGTTTAACACAATATATACGGATTATTCGGAAACAACAAATGTTGATCAGATTTTGCAAGATCGTATAAGAGACGAGAAAGGAAAATCAAAGTACAAGGTTGATGAGAAGGGGCATGTTGTAATGGGAAAGGCCAAGAAAGGTGTGCCGTTATCTGATGTATGGGAGATTCCGTATTTAAACCCAAAGGCAAAAGAAAGAGTGGGTTATCCAACACAAAAGCCAATTATTCTTCTGGAACAGATCATAAAGTTAGTTACTGATGAAAATGATGTAGTATTAGATCCTTTTATGGGATCAGGTACAACCTTAGTTGCAAGCAAATTATTGAATAGACAATATTTAGGTTTTGATATTAAAAATAATGCAGTTGACCTTACGTTCGAAAGATTAGAGAATATAATAAAAACGGATTCCTTCTTACTTCAAAAAGGGAAAAAAGCATATCAGAATTTAGATGAAGAATGTATGACAATTATAAAAAGTATTGAAGCTGTGCCTGTACAGAGAAATAGTGGAATTGATGGTTTTTTAAAGGAACACATTGATGAAGGGACGGTAGCGATACGTATTCAGCGCCAAAATGAGACTTTATCAGAAACGGTTGGTAAATTGTTAAAAGCAATTAAAAAGAAAAAATGTTCATATATTGTTGTAATAAGAACACATTGTGATTACATAGATGTGTTTGATTATAATGATGTACCAGACAATTTATTGATTATTGATCGCTATGATTTGCAAATAAAGAAATTATCAGAGAAAATAAATCAAAATAGATACAGAAAAACGGCGGTGTGTTAAAAGTTAAAAGCGCTATAGCTGACATGTTTTAAGGTGGTGATATATTGAAAAATACAGATGAAAAAATTGAATTAATATTGTCACAGTGGCAAACGTGTGTTGAAATGGCGAATTCTGTAAGTCATCGCAGGGATGCCATGAATAACATATTTATAACCCTAAATTTGGCAATTGTGACTGCAGTGTCAGTTACATGGGATTTGAAGACGCTTCTTATACTTGTAGCGGGAATTGCTACTTGTGTTATATGGCTACTCTTTATCAGAAACTATAAGTCTTTGAATACTGAAAAATTCAAAGTTATTAATGAGATTGAAGATAAGCTCCCAGTACAACCATTCAATAAAGAGTGGGAAGGATTGACTGCAAATAAAAAGTATATGGAAGGTACAAAACTTGAGAAGGCTTTGCCATATGCTTTTATTGTTTTATATGTCGTTGCGATAGTGTTGATACTTGTACTAAAATTAAAAAAATAGGAAGGACGATGATTTTATGACGTATAATTTATTTATCAGCCACTCATGGGCTTACTCGGATGCGTATGAAAAACTTGTAAATATGCTGAATGCAAAACCATATTTTGATTATAAAAATTACTCGGTGCCTAAGACTGACCCTATACATAATGCACCTTATGCATATCAGCTTAAAGAAGCTATCAGAAAGCAAATGCAACCTGCAAGTTGCGTATTAATCATGGCCGGCGTATATTCTACATACAGCAAATGGATTAATATTGAAATCGAGCTTGCAAAAAGCATGAAGAAAAAGATTATTGCTATTGAACTGTGGGGGTCAGAAAAAACATCAAAAACTGTAAAAACTGCTGCTGATGTGATTGTTGGTTGGAATACAGATTCTATTGTTAATGCTATAAGAGGATAGAGATAAGAAAAACTCCATTGTAAAATCAGAATAATCTTTTAAGAAATACACAGCTCTAAAAAGTGGTGTGAAAAATAAAGTAAAATGTAAGTGTTGTAAAGTGGTGAATTTTTTGAGGGATGAGAAGGACTGGAAAAATTTCTAAAAGTCTTGCTATGATAGGATTTGAAATGAATAGAGAAAAGAAATCTCAGCCACCATTTTAACCACTATGGTTTGGGGGTATCCAAATCTCTACAACTTTTCTGTCTGAAGACCGATGGCCCCCTTCGTGCGAATTTTCGCAGAATTAAACAGGGGGGATACCCACCAAGGTCGGTTTATGTAAAAATATCCGCAGAATACCTTTGCTAAAGCCGATTTTGTTTTGCCGGATAGTACCGAAATCCGCAGAAAAAATATGTAAAAAGCAGCATAAAAAGTACAGTTTTTTTTGCGTACATTTTGGCAGAAATATAATCAGAATTGTCTTGCTATTCTGTGCAGTCAGAGTGATATATGTACTACCAAATAAAGAAAGGCGGGTACATATTATGAAGAATGAAATCAGATTCACATTGGAATCGAAGCAGAGACCAAAACTAGCACAGGAGATTGGAAATATACTTGGGACAGCACCGCATTATGAACGGGTACCAAGCTGTGCATACGATATTGCAGGATACCGACTGGATAAAGAGGGTGTATTGCATATCCCGGATGGAACTGAAAAAGAAATAGTGGAAGACCTGATTCGGCAGTTACGGGAACATGGGTTTCAGGACGATATGGAAATAACGGAAGAAGTGCCAGTGCAACAGGATAAGCTGACAATAGCGATTCCGAAAGAGAGCCTTACGGATACTGCATTGGAAAATTTACAGAAGATTATAGCAAATAAGCAGATGCTTTTTCAACGCGCATTTCAGACGGACAGCACAGAAGTTGAAATTACAGAGGAAAAAATAAACTTCACATGGTTTCCATACACAACGGATAGCGATGAGATTGAAGCCTACACACAATTTATCTCAAGGCTGTGTGATACGGCAAGAGATGCAAAAAGGGTACCATCAAAGCCGACTGAAACGGACAATGACAAATACGCTTTCCGCTGTTTTCTGCTCAGACTTGGCTTTATTGGGAAAGAGTATAAGACAGCGAGAAAGATTCTGCTTAGGAATCTTACAGGAAATTCAGCATTTAGAAGTGTAAAATAAAGAATGAGGGTATTGACTCATGCAGCAGTCAATACCCTCACACCTATTGCTCGAATATGGCAAAATCAGGAATGAACCCGAAGACGTTACAGTACCTCATGGGACATTCAGATATATCGGTTACAATGAATGTGTACACGCATATCTGATTCGATGATGCTGAGGAAGAATTGAAGCGGATGGAAGAGTTTAGGAAGGCCCAGGCGGAGGTTGAGCAGAAGAAAGAGAAACCGATGTCGCAGAAGATGTTTAAGGTAGTTTAATATGGAAGTGGGATGACGCTCTGGCTTAGGCTGGGGCGTTATTTTTCTGTGGAAAAGAAGTGAAAAAGACGATATAATAATAAAAAATGGAGGTGAATATTTTGAGTGAACATAGATATGAAGGTACATGGAAATTGCCTGATATTGAGCGCGAA